>Ga0182014_10000303_pt1 | contig 62411 bp, 38 predicted proteins | sample 612S2DmetaG_FD_120489 | JGI IMG/M metagenome (GOLD analysis project Ga0182014, IMG submission 120489) | Permafrost microbial communities from Stordalen Mire, Sweden - 612S2D metaG | ecosystem: Environmental > Terrestrial > Soil > Wetlands > Permafrost | place: Sweden: Stordalen | collected... | reverse complement strand
CCCTGAACTCCCAACAATCGGTGTCCGGCCGAACCTGAACCTGGTTGAGCAATTGCTTCACGGTGAATTCCATATGCAGCAGAATACACCCTTCAAAAAGTTACTAGTACGGTTGGGGTGGCGCGGTGTCACTTTTGGTGTCACTTTTCTTTCGTATTTGGTGCGATATAGTGCCTCAAAGTGCCACTTTTCCACAGAATGAGAGCGGAAATCCAGCCGGTATTCTGGCCAGAATTATCTATTTATCTAATTGATTTCATTGGTTTTATATGGCGGAGAGGGAGGGATTCGAACCCCCGATAGCCTTGCGACTATGTCTGATTTCGAGTCAGGTGCATTCAACCGGGCTCTGCCACCTCTCCGCTTTGTTTACAGCAAGTTGCGAGATGCTCTCGGGCCTCTGTTCCAGCCAGTGGCAGCTATGGTGGCACTTTGTACCGCAGAAATCCGCTCCACCGCCGCCTGCTTGTGATTCACGCTGAGATGTGCGACCTCTTGGTCATCTGTGCTGTCTGGTGCCCCAGGAGTTCTCCGGCCGCGTGCAGATCCACGCCGGCCATGACCAGTCTACTGGCGAAGGTGTGGCGATTGCAATGCCATGCGAATAAGGACCTGACGTTTATCGTTCCTTATCCAATGAGCGGTGAGGGTTCCGCAAGGATCGTGTTGTGCTGAGTCATTTAAGCCATCGAGTCTCGTCGTAGCGCCGACGGCAGTCTTGCGCAACAGTCATTTGAACGGATGGGAGCGCGCTCGTTGTCGTGTTTTGCCCAATGCCAGCAGAATGCCATGGAGAAGCGCTTCCGGGCGGGGCGGGCAACCGGGGATGTAGAGGTCAACAGGAATCACTGCATCCACTCCGCCCATCGAGGCGTAGTTGGCGCCGAAGATGCCTCCGCTGATGCCGCAGGCGCCGACGGCCACCACGACCTTCGGATCCGGCGTAGCGGCCCAGGTCTTGCGCAACGCCAGTTCCATGTTGCGTGTTACCGGACCGGTGACCAGCAGCATGTCGGCATGACGCGGCGAGGCAACGAAGTGAATCCCGAAGCGCTCGATATCGTGGACCGGATTGTTCAACGCAACGATCTCCTGCTCGCACCCATTGCACGAGCCTGCATCCACCTGCCTGATCGCCAGCGACCGGCCTAGCAGACTTTGAATTGCCTCTGCAATCCGCTTACCGGGTTCTTCGAGGACTGGGCCGTTCGCGGCCAACCGCAGCCCAGCGTGGGTACCGTCGGAATGGAGCGAGTATTCGGCGGTATGCACGAGGTCGCGGCGATCGGTGGCCGCAAGCTCAAAGTTCCGCGTCATGCGCACAGCTCCGTCCGGGGAGGCTGCTTCGCATTCACCGCAAAAGATGCAGCGGCCGTAATCCACCGTGACCTGCCGCACGCCGTCTGAGTCGTGGAGGGCGATGGCTCCGGTGGGGCAGGCTTCGGTCGCGGGACGTGCATCGCGCCAAATTTCAAGATCAAACTCCGGGCATCCCCGAAACTGCTTGGCCAGGTGCGGCGATATATTCGGATAATCGGCCGTCGCAGAACCGACACTGAACGATTTTTGGAGGATCTTGAACATCGTGTTACCGATCCGTTCCCGAGTAGGACAAATTGAAACTCTTGTTGATCACCGGAAAATCCGCAATGATGTTGCCTTCGACAGCTTCCACAATGGCCGGCCAGTTATTGATGGATGGATCCTTGACCTTGCAGCGTTCGATGCGATTGCCTTCGCCGGTCCGGACCCAGTGAACGATCTCGCCGCGCCACCCTTCGACGGCACCCAGTGCGCAGCGGCCCGGTGGTATGGGCTGAGTTGGAGCGCGGTGCGAACCTTCAGGAAGAAGCGCGACCGCCGCGCGGATCATTTGGATCGACTCGCCGACTTCATCGATGCGAACCTGCATGCGGTGGCGCACATCCCCGGCTTGGTAAACCGGGACTCTGAAGGGGAGTTGGTTGTACGCCTCGTACGGATGATCGCGGCGAATATCGCGATCAATGCCGGATGCGCGGCCCCCAACGCCGACGATTCCCAACGTCAATGCCTTCTCCGGGCGCAGGATTCCGGTGTGCTCCAGGCGGTCGCGTGTGGAATCGGATGACTGAATAATCGCCACCAGATCGCGGAACTCGCGCTCCACGACACTGAGCGTTTTCTCGATGTCTTCGACCTGGTCCGGCTGCCAGTCCCTGCGAACGCCGCCAATGGCGATCATTCCGCGCAGGACGCGGCTTCCGGTAAGAGTCTCGTTCAACCCCAGCACAAGCTCTCGGATGCGCCCGGCATGGGCGTTGGCAATCGCGAATCCTACGTCAGTGGCGATGGCTCCGACATCGGCGACGTGATTTGCAATTCGTTCGAGTTCGAGGAGGATGGTGCGCAGAAATTGTGCACGCGGCGGGACTACGATCTCCGCTGCCCGCTCGACGGCCTGACAGAATGCTGAGCCGTGGGAAAAGGCCGAGTCGCCCGAGATGCTCTCGGCCAGAAAGACCGCGCGGTGAATGGGGAGACTCTCGAAGAGCTTCTCGGTTCCCTTGTGCGTATAGAACATGCGGAGCTGCAGGTAGAGGATCGGCTCACCGGCGACGGCGAAGTTGAAGTGGCCGGGCTCGATGATGCCGGCGTGAACGGGGCCGACAGGAATCTGGAAGACGCCCTCTCCGTAGGTAGGCCGGTAGACGTGCCGTTCTCCTTCAAACGGGGGCAGCACGGTTTCGAGCGGAAAACTCTTGAGTAGCGGATGCACGTCAGGCCAGTTATCGTGGAGTGCGACGCGCCGTGGATTCGGGTGCCCCACGGCTTCGAGGCCGAACCAATCCTGAATCTCGCGCTCCTGCCAATTGATGGCCGGCAACTCCGCGGCCAGCGATGGGAAAGATGGAAATCCCTCGGGAATGGGAACCTTCAAGATCACCCAGCTTGAATCGCCCGGCCGGTCGAATACGTAGTAATTATAGAAAACACCTTCAGCATTGACCCGATCCTCGGCGAAGACAGTTACGATTCTCGCCTGGTGCTCGGCGATAAAGTGGCGGACTATCGCCGTAACGTCGGGGCCGTTCAACAGGACCACAACCTGATCGGAGACAGTTTCTTCCACGGAACGGACCAGATCCGGGAAGCGATTATGAAGTTCATCAAAGAAGGTCGTCATTGTCCGCTCACCACCCTCGCGGCTCCGCGGATCAGTTCGAGCAGTGGAGCGGGCACCCAGAATCCGATGACCACAAGCGCTGCCGCTAAAGCAAGCAAAGAACCATCCCGCCACGGACGGCGCGGCGCAACCGGCGTGTCGCCGCGTGGGCCGAGGATCATTCCGCCGACGTGCAGCAGGGCACCCGCGAAGACGCCGGTTCCGAAGAGCACGAAGAGGACGCCGGTAAGAAGATGCCCGCCATCGAATGCCGCACGCACAATCAAGAACTCGCTCTGAAAGAGGCTGAAAGGCGGCATGCCGATGATAGCCAGCATGGCCATGAGAAACACGACACCGGTCAGCGGCATGACCCGGATTACACTGCCTTTGATCTCAGAGAAAAGGTCGGTCTTAAAGTGCTGCCGCACGTTTCCCGCGCAGAGGAAGAGCAACGACTTCGCGATGGTGTGGAAGGTCATGTGCAGCATCAGACCCAAGGTGCCCAATGCGCCACCGAGTCCCAACGCCGTGACCATAATACCGGAGTGATCGATGGTGTGATAGGCCAACAGGCGGCGATAGTTCTTTTGTACCAGGATGAACGGAACGGAGATGCCCATCGAGAGCAAGCCGAAGAGCAGCAGTAGCCGGCTTGGGTACTCCGCGCCAAGAGACCGGCTGGTAAGGATGTAGAAACGGATGAGGCCGTAGAGGGCGCAGTTCAGCATCGCCGTAGAGAGGATTGCGGCGGAAGGCACCGGGGCCTCGCTGTAGGCATCCGGCTTCCACGTATGCATCGGCGCAAGGCCCGCCTTGGTTCCATAGCCCATGAGAATGAGAACGAAGGCCAACCGCATCGACGTCTTGTCGAGTTGCCCGGCGTGCTGCGCCAGCACCGACCAGTTCAAACCAGCGAGCGCGTCGGAGCCGGCCAGGCGGTGCCCCGCGTAGTAGGTCACGAGGGTGCCGAAAAGCGCCATCGACAGACCCACGCCGCCGATGATGGCGTACTTCCATGCGGCCTCAAGCGATGTAACCTTGCCATAGAATGTCACGAGGAAGACCGAGACCAGCGTCGTGGCTTCAATCGCGGCCCACATCACGCCCAGATTGTTGGCCACCGCCATGAACATCATGGAGAAGACGAACAACGGCGTCAGCGTGTAGTACATGCGAAGCTGTGCGAGCTGCTCCTTGCCACTGGGGTCGTCGCCGAGTTCTCCGCTCTGCTGGTCGTCGCGCAAATAACCGATCGAGTAAGTCGCGCAAACCAGCGCTACAAATGCAGTGAGAAGAATGACCAGCGCGCTCAGCGCATCGGCATAGAAGAAGCCGTTTGCCAGCGACACCGTGCCGTGGGCGAGCACCTGCGCGGCCATTGCGATGGCGACAAGAAAGACCAGGCCGAAGCCGGCCAGGTTGACCACTTCCATTTCCTTGCGCCGGGGCGCCAAGTACGATGCGGCAGCGGTGGCAACGGGGATCAGCAATAGGGCAAGCAGCAGCATCCTATCCTCGCAACCTCCGCAAGCGGCTCACGTCCATTGACTCGAAGGTCTCGCGAATGCGGTAGACAAGAATGCCCAGCACCATCGCCGCCACCAGCACATCGAAGAGAATTCCCAATTCCACAATCAGCGGCATGCCATAAGTGAGCGAGATAGCCGCGAGAAAGAGGCCGTTTTCCAGAGACAGCAGGGCCAGCACCTGCGTCAGCGCCTTGCGGCGGTTGATCATGGTGAAGAAGCCGATGAGGAAAAGAGAAATGGCCACGGCAAGCTCGTTGTGGCCCAGGCCGGGCTCGTCCGGCTTGTAGAACGACTCCGCAACCACATAGCCCAGCAGCGTCAGCCCACCTGCGATCACCACGGAGAGCGGCACGTTGATGATCGGCTTAATCTCTTCACGGATATCCATGCGTACCACAAGGCGCTCAAGGAGAATGGGCACCAGAATCACCTTCACCACGAGGGTGAGTGCGGCAGCGATGTAGATGTGCGGAGCGTGGTTGAACCAGGCGATGGTTGCGGCAATCATGGCGAGGAGAAACGACTGAATCGCGAAGATGCGGATGTGGGTGACGATCCAGCGCTGGGCCACCACGGCGATCTGCAGGACCAGCACCAGCGCCGCCATCAGAGTGATGATTCGCTCGCCGAATTGCATGTCCAAAAACGGTCTCATAAGCATCAGAAGAGGAACGTGGAAACGAGGGCGAGCGAACCTAAAGTGAAAGCTATGGCGAGCAACTCCGGCACACGGAAGAGCCGCATTTTTGCGTTGACTGTTTCGAGCAGAACAATGGCACAACTTAAGAAAAGCAGCTTCGCAAGCAGCCAGCCAATACCGATGAGAGCGCCGAAACCGAACCACGTTGGCTGCAGACCTATCGGCCAGAAGCAGTTGATCAACAGGGTCATCAAGACGAGCTGCTTGATGGAGGCTGCCCATTCAACGAGCGCGAGGTAGGGGCCGGAATACTCGAGAATCATGGCCTCGTGGATCATGGTCAGCTCGAGGTGGGTGGCGGGGTTGTCAACCGGAATCCGGCCCGTCTCCGCAATTAACACCAGCGCGAGCGCGGCGAAGGCAAACATCTGTGCGGGGGCAAGAAAGCGCCAGGTTTGCCCGATCGCGGCTCCGGCAATCTCCGTCAGTCCTGTAGATCCGGCGCCGATGGCCACTGTGAAAATGGCCAGCATCATGGCCGGTTCTGCCAGAGCCGAGATGGTCATCTCACGGCTGCTGCCGAGACCGCCGAATGAGCTGCCGGTATCGAGTCCGCTGAGCGCCAGAAAGAAGCGCCCCAGCCCGAGCAGGTAGATCACAGCCAGCACGCCGCCGAATAAACCGAGCGGCGCATCGGCGGCAACCATGGGAATCATCAAGCCCGCCAGAATTGTGCTGAAGAAAACGATCCAGGGCGTTGCCGCGAAGATCCACGATGCGGTCTCCGGAATGACCATGCCCTTGCGAAAGAGCTTGTAGAGATCTCTGTAAGGCTGAAGGATGCCGGGGCCGCGCCGTGTTTGCAGCCGTGCCTTCAGCGTGCGAATGACTCCCGTGACCAGCGGCGCCAGAGCCAAGAGCAGCAAGAGTTGCGCTACGGATTCGAGGATTCGCTCCATCATTCGCTCCGTCATCCGCGCACCCCAAACAACAGCAGCAGGATTAGCGTGATGAAGATGTAGGCGAGATAGGCGTTGATGCTGCCCGCCTGAATGGCCCTCATGCGCTTTGCCGCGGCCATGATCCGCTGCCGCAGCGGCTCGTAGAGATGCTTTTCAAAAGTCGGCTCGATCTCGCTCTCGAAGCGGATCGCACTTGGATAGTAGGGCGAGACTTCGTACTCCGCTTGAATTTCCCGGCGTGGACGATAGAGGGCGGAGAAGATCATGCGCAGCGGCTTTGAGAAAGCCGTGGCTGTGTATTCGTTGTCGGCGGTCAACCCTGGGAGGCCGCAATCCCATGCCGGCCCTTTAACGCTGCGACGCTTCCAGCGCAGGGCCAGCGGAAGGGCGAATGCCGCGCCGGCAATCAGGAAAAGCAATGCCATCCCAACGGTCGAAATCGTGCCGCCGTGTGCCGTTCCCGGCGAGAGAGCCAGGCCGCGAGCCCTGACCATCGCCGAACTCGCGCTAACGCCAAGCGTCTGCTGCGTGATGGGATCGAGGACCCGGACGAGCCACGTAGCACCCAGGCCCAGCGCGACACATCCCACCGCCAGCACCCCCATCCCGGCGCGCATCGTTGGCGAAGCTTCTTTGGCATCCGCGGCTTGCTCGCTGCGCGGAAGAGCGAGAAACGGAATTGCGAATGCTTTCACAAAACAAGCCGCCGCCAACGCAGCAGTCAGCGCCAGCAGTGAGCCGGCGATAGGGAACATCAACCGCGTTAGGCTCTGCGTTGTGCCGAAGCCGGCGAGCAGCGCCTGGTAAGTGAGCCACTCGCTCACAAATCCGTTCAGCGGAGGCAAACCAGAGATGGCCACAGCGCCCACCAGGAAGCAAATGGCTGTCACCGGCATGAGCCGGATCAGCCCGCCCATCTTCTCCATGTTGCGCGTGTGCGTAGACCGTACCACGGAACCGGCGCCCAGAAAGAGCAGGCCCTTGAACGTGGCATGGTTGAAGGTGTGATAGAGCGCGGCAATCAGTGCAAGGGCGGCAAGATCTGGCTGCCCCAGCGCGCGAAACATCAGAGCTGCGCCGAAGCCCATGAGGATGATGCCGATGTTCTCGATGCTATGCCAGGCGAGCAGGCGTTTCAGGTCGTGTTCCATCAGCGCGTAGAGCACACCGAGTAGAGCGGAAACGACTCCCAGCGCCAGCACTAGGGTTCCCATCCATATCGGCGGCGTCCCGTAAAAATCGAAGAAGACCCTCGCCATGCCGTAGATGCCCGTCTTGATGACAATGCCCGACATGAGCGCCGAAACGTTGCTGGGCGCCACCGGGTGAGCTTCAGGAAGCCAGATGTGAACCGGTACCAGCCCCGCCTTCACGCCGAAGCCAAAAAGAAATAGCAGAAAGACCGCGCCCTGCTGGAGCGGCTTCAGACTCGAAGCCAGCAGATGAAAGCTCGAAAAATTCAGACTGCCGCTTGCCGATGTAAGAACCATGAACGCGATGAGCAATAAGCCGGTGCCCGCGTGCGACATGACCAGGAAGAGCACTCCGGCGTTGCGCGCTTCTTTTTTCTCGTGCTCAAAACTGACCAGGCAGAAGGCCGAGAGCGCCATCACCTCCCATGCCACCAGGAAGAAGAAGACGTTGGACGCGGTGAAGACCAGCGCCAGGCTCATCAACAGCAGGTTGAAAAAGAATCCAAAAGCGCCGAGGTTGCGGCGGCCTTCCATGTCCCGCAGGTAGCCGAACGAATAGAGCGATACCGCGGCCGCCAGCACCCCGAGCGTTACGTTGAAGTATGCCGAGAGTGGATCGATTCTGACAGTGCAGGAAAAGACCGGGTTGCCGAACGGAAGACCGATCAATGTGGGACTGGCGTTGAAGATGGCAGCCGCCGAACCAGCCAGATCGAGAAGCGAACCTGTCAGCGCTGCCGCGCAGGCCAGCCGGCGAGCCGCAACCGGTTTGCACCATAAGGCCAGACTGGCCATGGCGCCCGCAAGCCAGATGATGATTCCGCTCAGGAATAGCCCGGAGATCATCGGGGAGAGGCCTCAAATTCCACTTCCCCGAGCATCTGAACGGCGTCGGCTAGGCTTCCTTGAATGTACTGGCGCATGAGGTCGAGAACCTGCACCAGCACCGGATTTCGTATGGAATAGAAGACCTGGTTGCCGTCTTTGCGGTTCACGACAATCTGGTAGCTCCGCAGGATCGCCAGGTGTTGCGAGAGATTCGCTTGTTCGAGGCCGAGCTTCTCCTGGATGGTCCGCGCCGAGAGCTCGCGGTCGCGCAAGACCTCAAGGATGGCAATGCGAGTGGGATGGGAGAGCGCGCGAAAGATATTGGCCTTGTATGTGCGCAACGCCTCTTGCATGTCATTCAGTATATTCGATACTCAGAATATTCGCAATGGATTCGAACCAAAGGATGCGCCCCGCCCCTCAAAACCCGGCCTATCGATAGGAAGGACCGCCCCGCTGGTTACCGGCTGGCCGAGTCCAGGACGGATCGCATCTTCGGGAAGTTAATCGGCTGGTCAAGTTGGACGCATATTCGGATTCCTGCACCGTGCCCCATGGCGCACCACCGGGTCCAAAAACCGTTAGGCCAAGTGTAGTGATTGTCATCACATCAATGTGCTCGTGATCTAGATCACAATTTTCCGGTGCCATTCTTTCTGGTTGTGATCTGAAACACTAAGACCCCTTCGGGATTGAGGTTAGCAAATGGCTTTTTGTTCGGCGACGCGCAACCGATTCAGGCCGGTGAGCAGATCCGAATCCACGCCAACATCGAGGCTTCGATCGAACGCCAGAAGCTGTCACAGCAAGTTGTCAACGGCCCGGTCACCTGCACGGAGCTTACCGGGCCTTTTCGGACCCCCACTCTGACTGCAGGGCTGGAATATGCTTACTGACGCGCCATGCAGGATCTTCACTTTCTGAAACCAGGAGAACCCATGAAAAGGATCGCTCTCGCAACAATCGCGTTCGTGACAGTGCTTGGCACAGTGGCCTTTGCCGGCACAATCCACGGCAAGGTTTCCGGGGTAAACGGCGAGTCTGTCGTTTATGTCGAAGCCATTGCCGGTAAAACCTTCCCCGCACCCGCGCAACACACCCTCATCGACCAGAAGGGCCTGATGTTTGTACCGCACATTGCTGTTGTCCAGCAGGGTGCGTCGGTCGACTTCCTCAACAGCGACAGTGTCTCCCATAACGTCTTCTGGCCCTCCATTAGCGGCAACAAGAAGCTTGGGCATAACCTGGGCACGTGGCCCCATGGACAGAAACAAGCCTTCAAGTTCGATAATCCAGGCATCGTGTCTCTGCTTTGCAATGTTCACCCGGAGATGGCGGCCTACCTAATCGTTTCGCCAACTCCCTACTTTGCGCAAACCGACGCGTCTGGTGAATTCAAGATCGACAATGTGCCGGACGGCGCCTACACCGTAACCGCGTGGCACGAGGGGGCAAAGAGCAAGTCCAATCCTGTGAAAGTCGCCGGTGACACCGCGGCGGACTTCACGCTCAGCAAGTAAATCCACGAGCGGCAGAATCCATTCTGCCGCTTGCATCTTCTCCGGCAACGGAGGCCCCGTATGTTGCAGCGATTCGTCGACAAGAAGGTGGACAGGGATTGGCTGAACACCAACTTCCCCTGTATGATGGCGTGCCCCGCGCACACCAACGCCGGCCGCTATGTTGCCCTTATTGCGGAGGGTGAGTTTGAGGAGGCATATCGCACCGCGCGCGAACCCAATCCGCTGGCCAGTATTTGCGGACGCGTATGCGCTCATCCGTGCGAGACGGCATGCCGCCGCGGCGAGATCGACAAGCCAATAGCGATCCGCGCGCTCAAGCGCTTTCTTAGCGAGCGGTACGGCCCGGAGTCGCGACATCCCATCGATGTGAACGCGGGCCGTACTCAACCCAGGCTTCCCTTTCGGATTGCAATCGTTGGCGCTGGGCCCGTGGGGCTTTCTTCCGCTCACGACCTTGCCCTGATGGGCTACGCCGTCACCATATTTGAAGCCTCCCAGGTGGCCGGCGGCATGCTCTATCTAGGCCTGCCCGAATATCGCTTGTCCCGCGGTGTGGTGGAAGCACAAGTGCGCGAGATTCTCTCCACCGGCGACATCACGCTGAAACTGAACCAGGCAGCCGGCCGGGACTTCGCCATCGCCGACCTGCGGCGGGACTTCGATGCTGTTCTCATCGCGGTCGGCGCGCATCGCAGCCGTGACCTTACGATTCCCGGCGTCAACCTGGATGGGGTCTACAAGGGCATCGACTTTCTGCTCAATGTGAATCTCGGCTACCGGTTCACCATCGGCAAAAAAGTGCTCGTTATCGGTGGCGGCAACGTCGCCATGGATGTGGCCAGGTCAGCGGCCCGCGAGGTGCTGCGCCAGCATCCGGGTGGCGTGGAAAACTTCGAGCCGGCCCAAGGGAGCATGGATGCCGTGGCGGCCCGCGAAATGATGGACGTTTCCCTGTCCGCATTGCGGCTGGGTGCGCAGGAGGTGCACCTCGTTTGCCTTGAGAACCGGGAAGAAATGCCCGCTGCGCTTGAAGAGATTGAAGAGGCCGAAGAAGAGGGGATTATCATCCATCCCGGCTTTGGTCCAAAGCAGATTGTCGGCGTCAATGGACGAGCGGTCGCGCTCGAAGTGCTCAAAACGAAATCGGTCTTCGATTCGAATCGGCGCTTCAGTCCAACCTTCTTCGAGAACAGCGAGTCGCGGCTGGAGTGCGACACCATTATTATGGCCATTGGCCAGGCGCCCAATCTTCAGTTCCTTGGTCCCGAAGATGGTGTTGAGGTCTCGCCGCGCGGCTTGATTGCAGTGAACCCTCAAACGCTGATGACCACGGCGGCGGGCGTGTTCGCCGGCGGCGACTGTGTCTTCGGCCCGCGTCTCATTATCGACAGCGTCGCCGACGGCAAACGCGCCGCGGTGGGTATCGATGAGTTCCTGCGCGGCAATGAGCACCCTGGCCCGATTGTGGAAGTAGAGGTGCTTGAACGCCATCGCATGCCGCTGGAACTGCTCGACATGGCGCGGCCGCCAATTCCCATGCTCCCTCTCGATCGCCGCACTGGGGTCACTGAAGTCGAGATCGGCTTTGACGAGGAAGCAGCCATGGCCGAAGCGCAACGCTGCCTGCACTGCTGGGTCAATACCGTCTTCGAAGGCAACGCTGAAGACGCCACTTCCTGCATTTTGTGTGGCGGCTGCGTCGACGTCTGCCCCGAAAACTGTCTGGAACTGGTCTCTCTTGATCGCATTGCCTTCGACGAGGTAACCACAGGCCAACTCGCGGAAGTGCGCGATCTGCTCACGGTGGAATTGGATGACATCAAGGCCGAAGAGCTGGGCGTGATCGCCGGTTCGGCCATGCTGAAAGATGAGACGCGCTGCATTCGTTGCGGGTTATGCGCGGCCAGATGCCCCGCGGGCACCATCACCATGGAATCGTTCAACATTCTGTCCGCGGATCCAACCGGTTTGATTTCCATTGAATCCATCGATCGCCCGCTGCGTTCCAAACCGCTGCCGGCGGCCTCGGCGAAGAGGTAATTCATGCCTGACGACACACTTCAACTGACGCGAAAGGTCCCGGCTGAGTTCGACAGAAGAACGTTCTTTACCAAGATCGGACTCGGGTCGTTGGGCATCGCCGCCGCCGGCACAATCGTCTTCTCTTACGAGTTTCTCTCGCCCAACGTTCTCTATGAGCCCTCAGCCATCGTCAACGCAGGCAAACCCGAAAACTTCGCCGTGAATTCGGTCACGATGGACGTCAACTCGGGAATCTATCTGGTTCGTGCGGAAGAAGGTTACTTTGCGCTCAATGCGGTGTGCACTCATCTGGGCTGCCTGACTGCATGGAATCAGGACTTGGGCATCATCGCGTGTCCCTGCCACGGAAGCAAATTCACGCGTACGGGAGAAAAGATCGAAGGCCCCGCGCCCAAGCCGCTGCCCTGGCTCAAAACCTGGTTGAGCGATGAAGGGGATCTCATGGTCGACCGCCCCGCGGAGATCCCACCGTTGCAATATCTGAGGATATGAGTATGCCCGTGAAGGCAGGTCAGTTTGTCGACAAGGTGCGCGAGAGCCGGGTGTGGCGATCGGTCTTCCGCAGCGGCTCAGGCTCGAGCACGCTGCACCGCGCACTCGCCATCCAGCAGAATATCTTTCTTCATCTATTTGCAACCAAAGTCCGCAAGCGCATGGTGCGCTTCAGCGCTACGTGGTACCTGGGCACGCTGACGTTTGGGACATTCCTGATCCTCGTCGTCACTGGAATTCTGCTCATGCTCTACTACCATCCATCTGTGCCGCAGGCCTACGCCGACATGAAAGACCTGCAGTTTGTCGTATCCTCCGGCCTCTTTCTCAGAAATCTCCACCGCTGGTCGGCCCAGTTAATGGTCTTCCTGGTCTTTGCGCACATGTTCAAAGTCTTCTACCGTGGCGCGTATCGCGCTCCTCGTGAATTCAACTGGGTCATCGGCGTCGTTCTGTTGCTGATCACGCTCCTGCTGAGCTACACCGGTTATCTGCTTCCGTGGGACCAGCTCGCCTACTGGGCGATCACCGTGGGCTCGAATCTTTCTTCAGCCGTGCCTCTTGTGGGCAATAAGATCCACTTCCTGCTGCTGGGCGGCAACCAGGTGAACGCCAATGCGCTGCTGCGTTTTTATGTGTTGCATTGCGTAGTTCTGCCACTGGCGGCCATCCTCTTTATAGCCGTACATTTCTGGCGCATTCGCAAGGACGGCGGTCTCTACGTGCAACAGCACGAGCCCAAAGTGCGGGCGGTCATCGGCGGACCGCTCGCGGCGAAGGAGGTGAAATGAGCGATCCGAAAGATTTTGTCGCAGGCATCGACTCAGACCAGCGGCGGTCGCCAAAGCGTGTTGTCTTTGTCACGCGCCGCACCTCGGCACAGGTCAAGGTCACCGAGGAAGACCAGGTGCAGACCTATCCCGAGGTGCTGTTCCGCGCCGCCCTGGCCATCGAACTGCTTGCCATCGCATTGGTGCTCTTTTCGCTGTTCTTCAACGCCCCGCTGGAGGGCATCGCCGATCCAACGCACACGCCGAACCCAGCCAAGGCGCCGTGGTATTTCCTCGGTTTGCAGGAGCTGCTGCATTATTTTCCACCCGTCGTGGCGGGAGTGCTGGTACCCACACTGCTCATCGTCGCTCTGGTGGTGATTCCTTACTTCAACATCAACATCGAAGCCAACGGCCTCTTTCTGAAAGACCGGACAAAACGACTGCGTTTGTTCTATATGGCATCCCTGGGCATGTTGATCTTTCTGTTGGTGTTCCGTGTTTACGTCGCCGTCGCGCCCACGGTAATTGTGGCGCTCGCGATGCTCGTAGCCGCCAACAGCACGCCCGGCTCGCCTTCACAATTGCGCCGCTATCTGGCGCGCAAGCCGCTGGCTTACTGGGTCATGACCTGGTTTCTCTTGGAACTGATTGTGCTCACCGCTGTAGGCACATGGTTCCGCGGCCCAGGCTGGTCCTGGGTATTGCCATGGAGGAGTTAAGTGCAATTCATTAGTAGATATCTTTCCTCTGCATGGCGGGCGCTCTTTGGCGATCCGGTACGGGCATTCGGCGTTGTCAGTCTGGCCTTGTTGGTAGCGCTTGCCATTGCACCGGCGAAGGAACATTTTAGCCAGTGGCATGGCTTTCAGAGGCGCTACCTGGCGCTGATTCACGATCGCGGAGATGCCGCAAGTCTGCGTCGCCGTTTCCAGCCGGGCATTCATCAGATTTGGCTTCCGAATCTTGGGGTGGTGGACCGCTGCACAACATGCCACCTGGGGTTGAATGAAGCCAGTCTTAACGACGTGAGTCAGCAGCCCTTCCGCAAACACCCGGTAGTCCCGCACTCGCTGGATGGATTCGGATGCGTAATCTGCCACGGCGGACAGGGTGCGGCCACCACCGTTGCCGAGGCGCACCACAGTGAACGGGCAGGCGAAGAGCCTATCCTTCCGGTGCGCTACATCGAGTCCGGCTGCGGCCAATGCCACCAGGATGCATTGCCCGGAACTCCGCAACTCAATCTCGGCAGAACGATGTTGATGCGCTACGGCTGCGTCCACTGCCATGCCATCACAAGGCCGGACGGCAGCAAAGTGGTGGCTACGGATTACCCTCCATCGCTCACTCACATCGCCGACAAGACGGCGCGCGCTTGGATCTATAGCTGGCTGAAGGATCCCCAGGCCTACGCCGCATCGACAACGATGCCCAACTACAAACTGAGCGACACGGATGCAAGCGACATCTCAGCGTATCTGGTGAGCACCAGCACTCCGCGTGCCGGTGATACAGTCGCGCCCGCAGTTCAATCTGCGGCAAAAGCCGATCCATCCGCGGGGCCTAGCCTATATGGCGAATCGTTCTGCGCCTCCTGCCACGCCGTCCAGAATGCGGCGGGGATTCTGGTAGGCGGCGACATAGGCCCCGAATTGACGCGCATTGGGAACAAGGCCAAGCCCGAGTGGCTCGCCGCATGGCTCGCAAACCCGCGCATTTACGATGCGGCAACGCCGATGCCGCACTACCGCTTCACGCCTCAGCAGGTTGCGACCCTGGTTGCGTTCTTGCAGGGCAAATCGGATTCGGACTACGGGTCGGGCGTCCATCTCGATGCGGCGAGCCCACAACAGATCGCCCACGGGCGAAAACTGATTGTCGAGCTTGGATGCGCGGCATGTCACGAGATCAATGGCGTGCAGAAGCCGGAGAATTTCGCACCGGATCTCAGCAGCATCGGAAGCAAGCCACTGGCCCAGATCGTATTCCTGCCTGACATGGAACACTCTCTTCCCAGTTACATAGGGGCTAAAATTCGCCAGCCAAGGGCTTTTGGCCCGAGCGTCAAAATGCCGCAATTCGCTTTGACCGCTTCGCAGAACGAGGCTTTGACCACCGCCCTGCTTGCACTTACAAGCCGCGCCCGATCCATGCCCGACGATTTGCGAGTGGCGGCGATTCAGGAGACGAATTACCAACCCGCGGGTCACGCAGGCAAGCTGATCACCGAACTCGCCTGTTTAAGTTGCCACCGCATCGACGGCAGGGGCGGTGAGATGGCCCCGGACTTGACCTGGGAAGGAAGCTCGGTACAACGCTCGTGGCTGACTGAGTTCCTCCACAATCCCAACACTCTGCGTCCATCGCTCATCCGGCGCATGCCGCGTTTCAACCTCAGTGACAGCGACAACAAGGAATTGACGGACTACATTCTGGCCGTCTATCAATCGCCGTCCATTGATCCCGATTTCGCGCTCTCTGCCGGCAATCTTCAAGCAAGCGTAGAACACGGACGGCAGTTGTTCTTTTCAAAGTATGCCTGCCAGTCCTGCCACATCGCCGATACAAAAACCGACAAGGGATACATCGGACCTACCCTGACGCAAGTGGGCTCGCGGCTGACATCGGCGTGGGTCTACGCGTGGCTCAGAAATCCGCAGGCGCTTCGTCCGGGCACCACAGAGCCGAACCAGAACCTGAGCGATGAGGACGCACGCGCTCTGACAGCGTTTCTGATGTCTCTGAAAGGCTCAGCGGGGCGGGGGGCAAAACAATGACGATGCGCAGCACGGTACGCGCGACGTTCCGAATATTCGGATGGGCGATGCTTCTTGCGCTCGCCACTCTGGCCGGTTGCAAGCATCCCGCTCCGCTGGCCGTGGGATTGAAAGCCACCGCGACAGGAACCGCCCTCGTCGAATCGAGTGGCGGCCACCAGGTTGGGGTCACCGGCACAGTGTTGAAAGATCCCCTGGTGGTGCAGGTCAATGACGATCAGGGAACTGCCGTTCCCGGAGCAATCGTCGAGTTTCACGGCTCTGCGGGCGTCAGCTTTGATCCAGCCGCGGTGCTCACCGATTCCAGCGGACAAGCAACCACCTCAGTCACTCTGGGCGCCACCGCGGGGCTATACCGGCTCAGCGCAATGACACCCGGCAAGTCAAAGCCGGTAACCCTTGACATCGTCGAAACGGCGCTGGACTACCAGCAACGGGTGGGGTCGATTCTCGCCGATAAACATTGCAGCCGCTGCCACGATCCAGAGTCGTCACCCGAACGCGTTTCGAACTTTGAGAATCTTGCGGTAAAGCCGCATCCATTTACAGAGGGCAACACGCTGAACAAGATGAGCGATGCCGATCTCACGTCTATCGTTATGCACGGTGGCCCGGCACTGAGTCGTTCGGCGCTCATGCCGCCCTACGGAAATACACTGAGCGCCGCGGATGTACGGGCTCTCATCGCGTATATTCGGGCAGTGGCCGATCCTCCTTACGAACCGGCCGGAACGGTCTATTCGCGCAAATAGAATTGCATTCCGCACGGTGTCGCCAATCTGTGCTCGCCATGTTCCCGCCTGGGTCGTGGATTCGGTCGAGGTTAGTCCCCTGGCGTTACGTGCCACAGAGTTTCGGGTTGACATGAGTGCTGAACTGGGTCTTCCCGGCTTTATCGCCAGCCGGAAGCATGATCATCCGGCAATCCAGGTCCGGAGCGATTCAGCCATGACATCGATTGAAATTGGCCCAGGTGTTTGCCCCAGGGCGAAATCGGGAGGCGCGACTACGTAAGCTTCAGAGAGGCTTCCCGCGAGACAAATGCACACAGTGGAGCGCCGGTACTCTTCATAACGGAGAGCGGAGTACCAGATGTAGGCCGCCAGAATCTGCGCGTCCGTTGCGCTGCCCGCTTCATCGTCAACGGAGGGAAGAGGATTCACCCGGTCGGGGTTCTCAAAGACCGCAACACTGGTGAATGGCTTTGGCTTGCTTCGCACACCGAATCTGACCGCGAGAAAGCGGGGCCGCGCCCGGCGAATCACCTCCGATGCGGCCCATTCCACAAATGAGTTTCCAAAGATCAGGGCGCCGTTGCCGCTCAAGAAAAGCGCACGGACGAACTCTTGAATCGCCGGATCTGAGGCTACCTCTGGAGGACACAATGGGAGGACATCGGTCTTGCGCAACTGATCGAAGACTGAATCGGCATTGGCCAGATTCTTGCGCAGGGAGTTCAATTCACGAGAGAAAGTCTCCCGAAATGCATCCAGCCGGTCATAACTTAGCAGGAAGGCTCTCGAGGGATCCGGCGGGGCTTGTGCCATGAAAGCGTCAACCAGACTCTTTGCTCCATCGATCACCCATGTGTCTGCGGGCGATATTTGTGTGGAAGGTCCAAGAGACTTTTGTTCCGGACCGGCCAATGTCGCGCAACCAATAAGCTGGACAAGAATGTTGTCCAGGGCACTCTGCGAAGTGCCGGCAACAAAGGGCTCCAACTTGACCCGCCTTCCGAATCCCTGCCAATGACGCCATGCCCCGGCCTCTTCGACGGGAAGGGCCCGCGGAATATCGAGCACAATCACGCGGTTGCGCGGCCTATTCGTCGCGGGGTTTGTTTCGAGGGCATACTTGTCAGAAGCATCGAAGACCGCTTGCACTGCCTGGCGCCACTCCTGAAAATACGGCGAGCGCGCCAGCTCAGAGGCATTCTGGATGGTTTGCTCATCGGTCGTGAAGTTCGACCGGCGGATTCCCATTCGATCTTCAATTCTTACAACCTCGCTAAAGAGCGCTGCGGATTGCTGCGGACTCAGGCTGTCCACGTACAGGAGAAGTCTCTCGTGCGACTTCCGCTCATTAGGGAAAAGATGATCCCACTCATGGAGCTGTTGATTGACGAATGGGAGAAAGGTCAAGGGAAGTCGCGTGAGCAGGCCCCGACGCAGTGCGTCCTGCAGATTCTCCGGCAATTTAGCTGAGGCTTCCATAGATCCTCGCTAACTATCCGCCCCTATGTTGCCAGTTGCGGTTGCTTCGGTTTGTTCTGGCGCTTGAATCGCACGAGCGCCCAGTCAAGTGTCCAAACTCAGCGGAGGCCAGAGAATGAGAATTGTCTGGCGACGGGACTCCGCGCATCTTTTGCGTTCTCATCCACCAAATTCCGGCAGACTTGCGCCTTGCACTTCGAAAGGGCGACAACCGAGCAAACCAGCCAAAGTTGGACAAAGATCGATATGCCGGATTGGCCGCTCAATAACCCCTCGTCGATCGACACCAGCCCCCAATGCCATCATCCACGTATCCCGCGTCGAATCGTCGTCGGCTCGGTGATTGAAGAACCCGTTGGTCGAAGAGCCGTCCGGGTCGCGCCCGAATTCGGGCATGATGATAAGCGTTGTCTTATCTCGATAGTCAGGATTGGTTTGCACCTCCTGCCAGAGTTGGTAAGCAAGTCGGTCCGCGGTCCTGATCCCGGAAAGATGCATGGCGTAAGAACCAAAATGCGCCGCCTCCACGTCGGAGAAGATAGTCACCAACAGGCTAGGGGCGAACTTGCGCATGATCTCGCGGGTCATGAAGAATGTGAGTTCGTCTCCGGAAGTAGGGCCCCCTCCGTGAACAAAATTGGCAATGGCAGTCTCGATGCTTCCACGCACGCGGGGGTCGAGCTTGTCCGCCGCATCAAAGACATTCCAGCCAAGCCCTTCGTAATTGCTCCCCGCCAGCGTGCTTTCAAACTCAGCCTCAACTTTGTCTCGATCGGCCATATTCCCGGTGCGGCTGTTGCGTAAGGCATTGAGGACCGAATCGACCATGAGTTGCTTTGGAAAGACGACATTGGCGCCGTATTGCGGGCCAAAAAGCGATGAAGAGCTTGCGCCCATCTTGCTGGTGAGCGCTTTGTTGCTGGCTACGAGCCAGGTGTCTCCCGCATCGACATGCATTTGCTTCCGGTATAGCTCAAAAAGAGTGGGACTAGTGGGTGCCTCGTTACCCCAATCGTCCAGGCGTTGCCAGCTCCCGGTGAGAATGCTCGAAATGGAGTTGAAATGTGCAGTTACCCCCTCGTTGCGGGAATGCAGATAGAGCAGCGAGTTCGGCATAAGATCCGAGGAAAGGTGCGGAATGTACTTCAGTCCTTCCGGCGAGAAGCTTTCTGCCCGGCGAACCCCGCCAATGATCACCACAAGGACTTTGTGCCCGGAGCTTGTTGCTTTTCGAGTTTCTTCCGCACGCAACTCGGGAAGCGAAAGCCCTGCAATCAGCAGTCCCGCCGCTTGCAGAAACTCGCGTCTCGAGCCCTCCTGCAGAGGTAGGGTCCCCGCGAGGCAATCGCAGCCAATTCCGGCATTGACGGGAGGACTTTTGTCCATTGTGGTTCCTCCGCAACGAAGGGTTATCGAGCTTCTTGCCCACAAACAAGCCGCGGAGCAAAAGTGAGGAGATTATATGCAGAGGCATTGGCGCGGTCAATACAGTGTCGAGAGACAGGGAGCCGAATCGCAGCAGCCACGGTCTGGCATTGTGTTAACGTACATTACATTACGAGCATGGAAAAAGAGCGGCACGGTGTTCATCTCATCGCGGACATTGCCCGGGTCTCCAGGGGCACAGTCGACCGGGCTTTACATGGGCGCGGCGGCATCAACGAAGCGACGCGTCAACGTGTTCTGGAAATAGCCAGGCAAATTGGATATAGGCCGAATCTAGCGGCTCGCGCCTTATCGGCTAGCAGGGCAACCGCCAAGATCGGCGTGTGCATTCCTCGCGAAATTCGTTTCTTCTATGACCAGTTGTGGAGTGGTGTTCTGGAAGAAGCAGAGCGTGTGTCGCAGTCCGGAGTTGAATTCGTTTATCGTCCTATTCAAAACCTGGGTGGGGGAGATGTCGAGGCATTCCAGGAACTGATGTCCAGCGGGGTTGATGGGATTATTCTTACTGCCGGCAATCCCCAAAAATTGAAGCCGTTGATCGATGAGGCCGAAAGCAAAGGCATACGCGTCGTTTGCGTGGATACTGACGCTTCGGAAAGTCACCGTTCCAGTGCTGTTTACGTGGAACCTTATCTGAGCGGGTGTGTGGCGGGCGAGCTGCTGGGGAAGCTTGCTCCACCGGGGTCGAAAGTGGCCGTGGTGGCGGGTACGCTGATGGCGGAGGATCACCGGAAGAGGGCGGAGGGTTTTTCTGAGACCTTCCCGAAACATTGCTTGGCCGGCAAAACTGTAGCCGTTATTGAAGGTCACGAAGACGAAGAAGAGAGCTTCCAAAAGACTCTCGATTTATTGCGCCGGACTCCTGAACTCGGAGGGATATACGTCAATACAGTGAATTGTCTACCCGTCTGCCGCGCTCTCGGGGCTTGGGACCTTGAAGGAAAAGTCAAGCTGATTACAAGCGACCTTTTCGCCGAGATGTCACCCTATTTCGAGAAAGGCACAATCGCTGCGTCCATCTACCACCAGCCCCATCGGCAAGGACAGATTGTAGTTCGCCTCATTGCCGATCATCTGATTTCAAAAGCCAGTTTTCCACCCGTAATCCGACTCAGTCCGGCTGTGGTGATGTTATCTAATTTGCGCTTATTCAGGGAGATGCGGCAACTCAACGAGTCAGCTCTTGCCGACGCGTTGGGCACGGACTCGGGTCCTGCCGGGCGAGACGAAAATGCGAGACTAGCCACTGCGCCCGAAAGCCAATGGGGGTAGCCAAAACTCCTTTCTCTCTCGCGACATACTGCTGAGCCCAGCCGACCCGTTTCCCCAAGGTCACATCAGCCCTGAAAATTGAGTGCTCCGTTTTAGCCATCATTCCGACCGTTGCTTTTTCAGGGCAATTGCCCTGCGGTCCACAATTCCTTAAGTGGAATGAACCAGATTTCCTAAAAAACCTCTTGACAAAGCGAACTTAAAGGGAGATCGTTCTTCTAAACCATGAGACCGTGCACGTGCACGGTACTACCGTTCACGCGCACGAGCATTCAAATCAGGTTGATGAGTGGGTTCGTAGCTCGCTCGATGCGGACAAGGAAACATCCCTGGCTGAATAGGAAAGTAAAGCTATGGGGTCTAAAGAACCTTGGCAGAGTGCAGATTCCGGATGTCTAGGGCTTTTCAGGTCAAATTCTCGGGGTCTCGAAGTCTCAGCAGTCGGGTTCGGGTTGAGGAGGGGAGCGTTATGGTGTTTCTGAAGGTTGAATGTAGAAAAGCCATGGTGGCTGGGACGCTGCTGTTGGTGGCCTTATTTGTACCCGCGATGGTTGCCGCCCAGGTTGACATGGGTTCCGTCTCGGGCGTCATCCGCGATCCGAGCGGCGCCGCAATACCCCACGCCAAAGTGATGCTGATCAACGAGGCTACCGGCATCACCATGACAGACGCGACGGGATCGGAGGGGCAGTATACCTTCTCGCCGGTAAAAATCGGGCGGTACACCGTCTCTGCATCGGCGGCTGGCTTCAAATCGGTTCGGCAAAACAATGTGAGCGTTGACGTGCAGCAGAAGGTCGCACTGGATATCCAACTTGCCCTCGGAGAATCGACCGAAACGGTGGTGGTCAACGAGGCTCCGCCTTTGCTGCAGACCCAGGATGCGTCGGTTGGGCAAGTCGTTGAGGAGCAGACGATCGAAAACCTGCCGCTGAACGGGCGGAATTTTACCTTTCTCGCACAACTCTCGGCCGGTGTCACTCAAGGCCAGCAGGACTCGCGCGGGTTGGGATCGAGCGGCAGCTTCGCGGCCAACGGGCTGCGTCCCGCACAGAACAACTATCTGCTCGATGGCATTGACAACAACGCCAATCTGGTTGACTTCCTTAACGGCGCGGCTTATTCGGTGAAGCCGCCGGTGGATGCGATCCAGGAGTTCAAGGTCGAGACCAACAATTACAGCGCGGAGTCCGGCCGGTCGGCCGGCGCTGTGCTGAATGCAACGCTCAAGTCGGGGACGAACGAGTTCCACGGCGCGTTGTGGGAGTTTGTACGTAACGACATGTTTGATGCGGCCAACTACTTCGAAACCGCCAAAGGCAAATTCCGTCAAAACCAGTTCGGAGGTACGCTGGGCGGTCCGATCCGCCGCGAGAAGATGTTCTTCTTCATGGATTACGAAGGCACGCGCATTCGGCAAGCCTATCCCTATATAAGTACGGTACCCACCGCACTGGAGCGCAGCAGCGGTTACACCAACGTCTCCGATCTGCTAACCCAGGGTCCAACGCCGGCGAGCTGTATGGCGAACCCAAGCCAAGCCGGATGCGTCGAGGATGTCATGAACCGGGGCTACACGCTCGGGCAGGTCTTCGATCCCTCCACCACTCGTCCTATCTCTTGTGGCATACCAGATCCAGTCTCCTCAATTACGGTGCCGTGTAATGGAGCGGCAACCGGCAGCCAGATCGGATATGCGCGCGAGCCTTTCGCGGGCAACGTGCTTCCGGCCAACCGTCTCGATCCGAATGCGATAAAACTTCTGAATCTGTACCCGGCGCCGCACAGCTCTGACTTATTCAACAACTACCCGTCGGACCCAGTCGTTAGCAACGATACCGATCAATTCGACGTGCGCGTCGACCAAAACTTCGGTTCCAAGGACAACGCCTTTGCCCGCCTGAGCTACGTAAACAATCCGGTCTTCATTCCCGGGCCGTTCGGCGGAATCGCCGATGGCGGCGCATTCTTTGCCGGAATTCAGAACGCGATATCATGGAATTCGGCGCTGAGCGAAACACACCAAATCTCTCAGACGATGGTGAATGAGTTCCGCCTGGGATACAACAATTTAAGCGCTACGCGCACTCAGCCCAATGCCAGCACATCGGGGATTCCCGACCAATTCGGAATCCAGGGGGTTCCGCAGGGGAATTCGAACGGTGGCCTGGGCACGTTCTTTCTCGCCGGCCTGAACCAACTTGGCAGCAACGATTACTTACCCTCCATCGAACTCAGCACCACATCGCAAATCACAGATAACCTGACCAAAATCTTCGGGCGCCATACGCTCAAGACCGGATTCCAATGGCAGCGACTGGGATTCGCTATTCTGCAGCCGATAGCCTCCAGAGGCAACTGGTCGTTCAGCGGTGACTACACTGAGGTCCCGACCACAACCGGAGGCAACACCGGGCTTGCGCAGTTGCTTTTGTCGCCCATCAATGGGACGGTCTCGGGCGCCGCTAATAATGTGGGCGGGGCCGATAATGTCGGCGCCTCCAATATCGCCAACACGTCGATGAAGCACCTATACTACGCCGGCTACTTTCAGGACGACTACAAGGCGACCAAGAAACTCACTCTGAACCTGGGGGTGCGCTACGAATACTTCGGCCAGTTGCTTGAGAACAACGGCAATCAGTCGAACTTCATCCTTACGGGGGCAAACGGGCACTCGACGTTTCTGTTGACCCAGAAACGCTGCAATACGCCGCTATCGGCGGACTTCAAGGCGGCTGAAGTGGCGGACGGAATCGACACGGTCTGTTCCAGCCAGCCGGGTCTTGGCGTATCCCAGAAAGGAAATTTCTCGCCACGCGTCGGATTTGCCTACGAACTTACGCACAAATTAGTGGCGCGCGGCGGATACGGACTGTTCTACGGCGGGTTTGAAAACTCCGTGGTAGAAACCTACATTGACTTTCCTTTCCAATTCTACTTGTCCTACCCCTATCTGGAGCCCGATAAGCCAGTTACATTCGCCAACGGCTCCTTTGGCACGCTGGAAAACGGTTTGAAAGGCTTTGGCACTCCTCTCACTCCTGCGACTGTTGAACCCGGAGGAGTGTCCTTTACCGGCCAGGATTACAATATGCCGACGCCCAACACGCAGGGGTATAACCTCACCTTGCAGTACGCGTTAACCAGCAACGACACTGTGCAGGCGAGCTATGTCGGAAACACGGTTCATCATCTGGGGTCGTACGTCAACCCGAATAGCCCTCATGAGATGCTGCCGCCGGGACTGAATGTCACCAACTACATTCCGTATCCCGATTTCACTCCCTACATCACCTATACCCGATTTGCAGGTAACAGCCACTACAATTCCATGCAGGTCAACTATGAGCGCAGAGTCACCAGCGGCTTGAATGTCTTGGCCAACTTCACCTGGGCCAGTTGCTTGGCCGATGCCGCAGATGTATTGAATCAGACCGCGTTGAGCAGCTACCGGGCCGCCTTCGTGCCGGGTTTTGGAATGCACAAAGACTTCGCGCACTGCGATTTCGACATCAACAAGGTCGTCCACTTCAGCGGAATCTACGAGCTGCCTTTCGGTCATGATCGCCGCTTCCTGCGATCCGGCAAGGTGGTCAACGCGGTCCTGGGCGGTTGGGACGCTAACTGGGTCTATACTCTGCAGGACGGCCAGCCCGGCACGGTCCCGTGCACCATTCCCACGACAACCGGCCTGGGCTGCAATGCCTTGAGGGTTCCAAATGTCGGTCTGTATACCGGAGGGCACACTCCGCAGCACTGGATGAACGCGGCTGCATTCGCCACCCCGCCCGTGGCAACAACGATTGGACAGATGGATTTCAGCCCGCTGGGCGCTGGGCCCAGTCAGTACCGTGGACCGGGCTTCAATCATTTGGACTTCTCCGTCTTTAAGCAGCTCCAGTTGACCGAGCGTTTCCGGTTGGAAATCCGCTCAGAATTCTTCAACTTGGCCAATCATCCCAACTTCTCCATTCCAGGATTCTCCGAAAATGGATTTCCAGCCTCGCCCGGAGCACTCAATTACAACAATCCAGCCGGTTTTGGCACCATCACTTCGACGCGCGATGGGCAGAACGACCAACGCGAAATTCAGTTTGCGGCGAAACTGTATTACTGAGACCGTGCGGATGCGCCTGGGAACAAGCACCAGTGCGCATCCGCTTGTCTTTCGATTTGGAGAGGGAGAACGGAAATGGTTCGCTCAATCTCTGTACTTTCGTTGTCGCTGTGCCTGTTGGCCTCGGCGGCGTCTGTAGTCGCCGAAGCTTCGGGGAAGATGGAGTTGGCGGAGAACTGGGCATTGGCCTCGGCAACCGACGTGCAGGCAGATGGTGCAGCCGTCTCTCAACTTGCTTACCAGGGCAGGGGATGGCGTCCGATCCGTCGCATGCCCGCGACGGTCCTCGAGATATTGCAGGAGGACGGCGTCTACCCCAACCTGTACGTTGGCAAGAATATGGTGGAGAACGTCCCGCAGGACTTGTACAAACAGGACTGGTGGTATCGCACGGTGTTCACCTCGCCTGCGGGTTACTCCAACTACACGTTGGAATTTCCGGGAATCAATTATCGCGCTGAAATCTGGATCAATGGGCAGAAGGTCGCGGACAATAAGCAAATAGTTGGGATGTATGTTGCTCACGAGGTCAACGTCACCAAGTGGATCAAGCCTGGCTCATCAAATGCGCTCGCAGTCAAAGTTACTCCCGAGCAACTGATTCAAGACGTGGACGGCGTGGAGCTGGCGGACAGTTGGTTTGATTGGATCAACTATAAATACCTTGGATATCACGGTGAGTTCAAAAGGCCGCATCAGTTCGGGGTTTCCTTCGTGCCAGATCGAAATGCGGGCATCTGGAAGCCGGTCTATTTACGAACAACGGGCGATGTCGCGGTCGAAAACCCGATGGTCAACACTGAGCTTTCCTTGCCTCAGGCGATTGCGCACCTTACTGTCTATGCAAATCTGCGTAATTCTGCGGAAATAGCTGTCAAAGGCGCCCTGAAGGGAACGATTTCGAGACCGGGCAAGCCGGCCATCGAGTTCAGCCAGAATATCAGCCTATCGGCTGGTGAGACTCGAGAAATTGCGTTTACCCCAGAGAAGTACCCGGCCCTGGTTGTAACCAAGCCCGACCTCTGGTGGCCATACACCATGGGCAAACCGGCTCTCTATAACCTGCACCTGGAGTTTGTGCAGGATAAAATTGTGTCCGATGGCGCCAATATTCGCTTTGGAATACGGACGATTACCCAACACCGCGATCAGGACGAGCAGTTTCCAGATAAGGGTAAGGGCGGTAATTTCTATCTGGAAGTTAACGGCCGAAACTTCAGGGTGCGCGGAGCTGATTACACCCCGGACCTTCTGTATCGCTACGATCCGGAGCGCGAAGCCGAGATCCTGCGCTATGTAAAGGATCTTGGAATGAATATGCTGCGTTGGGAATCGAAGATCTCCAGCGAACACATCGTCGAGCTAGCGGACGAAGAGGGCATTCCTCTCATGTTTGGCTGGATGTGCTGCAACCAGTGGGAGAAGTGGGACCAGTGGAGCGAAGAGGATCATCGCGTAGCTTCGGAGAGCCTCCATTCACAGATCCTCATGCTCCGTCCCCATGCTTCTGTGTTTATTTGGGCCAATGGAAGCGATGGCCGGGCACCGGACCCCGTTCGCAGCCAATACCATGAGATTCTATCGGAGTTACACTGGCAAAACGCGATGGTCGATACTGTATCTTCTTTTGCCAAAGATGCCAAAGGCGAAACCTTGTGGGACGGCATTCATATGGAAGGCCCCTACAGTTGGCGTCCTCCGACATACTGGTTTAGCGGCAAATACGTACCGACTCGTGGGGCCTGCGCCGAACAGGGTGACAACGAACAGATCCCACCCCTCGAGAGCATGAAGAAATTCATCCCGGCCGACAAGCTATGGCCGATCAATGAAACCTGGTTTCTCCACGCCGGAGCTGGGACCGCCGGTAGCAGCACGCTTGCGAATATCCAGAAGGTTGTAAACCGTCGCTACGGACCTTCCAACAACGTGGAGGAGTTCGCGCGCAAGGCGCAACTGGCGCATTACGAAGACACCCGCGCGCAATTTGAAGATTTTGCGGCTGGCGCCTGGGCCAACCACAAAATGACCTTATATTGGATGCTTAATAGCCAATGGCCATCGTTTTACGGACATATTATCGATTATTATCTCAAACCCGGCGGGGCGTACTACGGCGCGAAAAAGGGGTTGCGCCCGCTATCTGTGGTGTTCGACGCGTATGCAACCGGCGACCACAGCCAGGGCAGGGTCATCGTCTTTAATCAGACTCCTGACGATGTTCAGGGCTTGCATGTACGTGTGCGCGTGTACGATCTGAATGGCAAAATCGTAGATGACCGTTCTGCCTCCGGCATCCAGGTTCCTTTCAACGGCGCAAACCAGATCGTGGCGCTGCCTCGCTATCCCGAGAGTTCCCCCGTGTTTTTCGTGCGCTGCCAGTTGCTTGACGGCGCCGGAAAGCTGCTCGTCGATAACACTTACTGGCAGTCACAAATAGACGACGACCTTGGCGACCGCCGTAACGATGACTCCATGGATCTGAAACAGGAGAGTTGGGCGAACATGACTCCGCTGAACGCGATGCCTCGCGTACCACTCGAGGTCAGCGCTAAGCTGACCGCGACGGACAGCGACAAACACATCGCAATTAAGCTTCATAATTCATCCGAGCACATCGCCTTCTTCGAACGGGCAACCATTTCTGCTACCCGGGATGGAGACGAGATCCTCCCAATCGAGTACGACGACAATTACATAACGGTGTTTCCGGGCGAAACCGTTGAGATACACGGAAGCGTATCAAAGGCTGTTGATCCGCGCTGGATCAAGCTCGAGGGATACAATACGCCGCTAGTTTCCGCGCAAATTGAGTAGGAACGCAACTGGCATGGTCTGTCCTCCGAAGAGAGTTGCCAATTTTACTAATTACGAATACCGTGCCCCAAGACGATGCACAGCGAGGTGTAGGAATGGGAACTAATCTTCCGGGAGAATTACGTGGTCGTATATCTTCTCCGGTTGATGCGATACAACTGCGGCGATGGTGTGCGATCCCCGCGGCGGAATTGCCTGGACATCGGGAGTTACATCTGCATTACCGGCAGGTGGCCGATTCCATCGAGTTGGGCGCGTTGATGGCAAGAGAGTTGGTGCAAACTATCGAGGAAAACAACCAGCAGGGCCGGCCAACGCGCGCCATTGTCCCTTGTGGACCAACTTGTTGGTACGAGCCGTTTCGGTTCTTGGTAAATGCACGCGGCGTATCGCTGAAGGCCTTGCATGTCTTTCACATGGACGAGTGTCTGGATTGGGAAGGTCAACCGCTCCCGGCGAGGCATCCTTACAACTTCAAGACCTTCATGGAGCGGCACTTCTACGGGGGCATTCGCCCGGAACTCGCGGTGCCGGAGGAGCTACGCTATTGGCTATTGCCGGCGAAGATTGAAAAGATACGGGCCGCGATAAACGAGGCGCCGGTGGACATTACCGTTGGAGGGTGGGGGCAGGATGGACACGTGGCTTACAATCAGGCGCGCCGCCATCCGTTTCACCATACGACGCTGGACCAGATTGCGAATTCCACCATCCGGATTCAGGAAAATAATATTGATACCATCGTGGCGCTGGCGCACCGGATGTTTGGCGCGGCCTACCAGTTTGTTCCGCCCATGTCGATCACGTTGGGGATGCGCGAGTGCCTTTCCGCCAAGAAGGTGCGTGTTTATAGCGACACAGGCGCATGGAAGCAAACGGCGTTGCGGGTTGCGCTGTTCAGCGAGCCGACGCCGGAATACCCGATGACGTTGCTTCAGACCCATCCCGACGCAATCGTTACGGCTACGCTGGAAACGGCTCGCCATCCAATTAGCGAAAATCCAGATTGGGAGCTGTTCTGAATTCATGCTAGCTCTGCGCGCAAATGCGAAAAACGGCTTTACCTGCGCCATAGGCATCGGTGGCATCGGCTCGGGCATCATGTACTCGCTTCACGGCGAACACGATCTGGGCCGCAACGAAAGCAGGTTGGGCGAACTGCTTGACTCGCGGGACTACTGCAAGCTTCACATTATCGAGCACTACATTGCGCGGCTTATGGGTTCGAACATGGCCGCAGACTCCTTTCGGGTATTGCCAATCGGCGTTGTCGGCAACGATGGAATCGGAACTCAGCTTCTAACCGAAATGAGCGCTGCGGGACTCGATATACGGCTTGTGCGGAGCGATCCGGTGTTGAAGACACTCTTTAGCGTTTGTTTTATTTACCCGGATGGTTCGGGCGGAAACATTACTAGCAGCAATTCGGCAGCCCGGAGCTTGAGCGTCGATGACCTGAGAGCGGCATCACCCTACATGAAAGCTGCGGGTCCGCGCGCCGCGGCACTTTGCGTTCCAGAGGTTCCTTTGGAGCAAAGGCGGGATTTTCTCGAACTTGCAACTCACTGTGGCAATTACAGGGTGTGTTCCTTCGTGCTCGGAGATATTGAAGGAGCGCTGAGGATGGGGTTGATTGCTCTGACGGATCTCTTGGCATTAAACCAGGAGGAGGCCTCGGCCCTATTTAGTAATGGCTCAGGTAATATCCTCGATGAAGGGTTGTTGGTGGAGTGTGCTGCCACATACACAGCAACCCACCCGCTGTTGCGGTTGGTTGTTAGCGTCGGACCAAAAGGAGCCTATGGATTTGAACGCGGGAGTACGCAGTTCTGTCCGGCGCCGGTGCTTCAACCAAAGTCTACAGCGGGCGCCGGAGACGCACTTCTTGCTGGTGTTGTGTGCGCTTTGGCAGCGGGCATCCCATTCATCACACCGAACCCACGTGGCCATTCATTTTCGGGCCGAGTACTGCAGACGGCGCTGGATTTCGGCGTCCTGAACGCGAGTTTCAGTGTGACCTCGACACATTCAATTCATCCCGATGCGGTACTGAAGAATTTGCTTGCCTTTGCCGAACTGCAGGGTGCGTCCATCTCTGAATCGTTTCGGCGGGTATGCTACGAGAGCGAACAAGCATCTCCCGAGAATGTCTCAAATTTGGCGTAATCCGAATCGAGCAAGCCGCGGACTGCATTGTCGATCGACAGAATTCAACCACGCTTTCAAAAGGAAAGCACGAACTGCGAAGGAACAGCACCGAGAGTAACGGAGACGAGAAATTAGTTGCTGGGTTATTGTCCTCTAACGAGGTGAGTTCTTTGACCCGCAGCATCCTTGTTCAGCGGCCATGCGGAAGCAAGTTTCGAGCATCGCGAAGCGAGGAGACTACAGGCGTAAAGTTATGCAAGCACCGGACTCCAGAAGTCACTAAGAATTGAACCACTGCAATTGCGGAAGGCACTCACCATACCATGTCCACATCTCCACCGGAAACCGCCAACACGCCACACCTTCGACGCGCGCTGGGTTTATGGGACCTGGTTCTCTACGGGCTCATCGTGATTCAACCTACCGCCCCGATGCCAGTGTATGGGGTAATGAGCATGCGTTCCCACGGGTACGCACTCATCACGGTTCTGCTCGCAATGATAGCCATGCTGTTTACCGCCATAAGTTACGGGAAAATGGCTTCCGCCTACCCCAGCGCCGGCTCGGCGTTCACCTATGTGGGCCGTGAAATCCATCCGGCGCTGGGTTACGTAACCGGGTGGAGCATGGCAATGGACTACGTGCTCAACCCGCTCATCTGCACCATACTCTGCGGAAAATTCGCGATGAACTTCTTTCCGGAAATCCCGTATACGGTATGGGTGGTTGCCTTCGTCGTTATGTTCACCGCCTTGAATTTGCAAGGCATTCAGACGTCGGCGCGCATAAACTCCGGTCTCGTTGCGGTCATGGGTGTGGTCATACTCGTGTTTCTGGCGGCAGCCGCTCATTATGTGCATGCGACGCCTCATGACGGAGTCGCGTTCTTTACCCGCCCGTTCTTCGACCCGAAAACCTTTTCTGTCCGAGCCGTGCTGGGCGGCACCTCGCTTGCAGTGCTCACCTATATTGGGTTCGACGGGATATCGACGCTTTCCGAGGAAGCCAGGAACCCGCGTCGCAACATTATGCTGGCCACTGTTTTGGTTTGTCTGCTTACCGGCATATTGGCCTCTATCGAGGTCTATGCGGCTCAACTCGTTTGGCCTGGAGCCATGAACTTTCCCGACGTGGACACCGCGTTTGTGTTTGTTGCCGGAAGAGCTGGTGGGCCTTGGCTCTTTGCGGTTATCAATATGACACTCTTGGTGGCAACGTTCGGTTCGGCGCTGGGTGCGCAGTTGGGTGCAGCACGCCTGTTTTACGGCATGGGCCGAAGCAACGCACTCCCGCGCAGGTTCTTTGGTGCTATCGAGCCGAAGAGACGCATCCCGCGAAACAACGTCTTGCTTATTGGTGCGGTGGCACTCATCGGTGCAATGGTTTTGAATTTTGAGCGTGGCGTGGAATTGCTGAATTTCGGCGCCTTGCTCGCGTTCATGGGTGTGAACATTTCGGCGTTGGTGCGATTTTACTTTCGCGAACAGCGCAAGCGTTGGTTTAATTTCGCGTCCCCGGCACTAGGGTTCCTGATTTGCTTGCTGTTGTGGCTGAGCTTGAGTTGGCGTGCCAAATTGTTGGGAAGTGGATGGATGATAATCGGCTTAGCTTACGGTGCTTATAACACTCGGGGGTTCAGACGAGACCTTCTGAACTTAGAAACTCCGGATGGCGATGACGATGGTCATGCCACGATGACCGATGGCAATAATGCGTCTCAGCGATGATGCCTGAGTGTCGCCAGAGCATTTATACGGGGTCCGGCAAGATAGTTGTATGACTAAGCAATTCGACGGTGGTGTCGTTTCGTTGCAAGAGGTGCAAAGATATGCAGCAGCTTGCCAGGGTCGGGACAGTGAAAGCCGAAGAAGTCGAATATCGGAAATGGAAGAGAGCCTTCAGAATCTGCAACGATACAGTGCAACTTATCGTATTGACCGAAGTCGGGCCTCGGATTCTCTTTTTTGGTTTTCACGGAGAAGACAACGAGTTCTACGAGGCTTCCGAAGCTTCCGGCAATAGCGGCGATCAAGCATTCAGAGTCTATGGGGGCCACCGGCTCTGGGTATCACCCGAGGTCGCGCGGACGTATTATCCCGACAACTTCCCCGTTTCCGTGCGGAGGCAGGGCGACGCCTTTGTTTTTACCGCACCTCCGGAATCCGCACATCCCGGCACAAATCTGCAAAAAGAGATTGAGATCGAAATGGGGGAATCGGGAGCACGGGTTACCGTTACCCATCGCATCCGCAATCTTGGAGAAGGACCCACCGAGATGGCTCCGTGGGCACTTTCCGTGATGGCCGGTGGTGGGACTGCGATTCTCCCTCTTCCCCCGAAGGCGCCTTTCTCGGCCGGCAGATTGCTGCCCGAAGGAGTCTTGGCCCTTTGGTGCTATACGGATTTGGCAGACCCTCGATGGAGAATTGGAACGAAATATATCCAACTTCACCAGGCGAGGAATTCCGCAAGCAAATTCAAGGAGCAGATGACCGGGATATTCAATCCATCCGGGTGGGGCGCTTACTTCCGAAACGGCCACTTGTTCGTGAAGAAGGTCAACGTGGAAACAGATGCAAAATATCCTGATTTCGGCTGCAATTTCGAGATATACGCGGACATGCATTCGCTTGAACTCGAAACCTTGGGACCACTTCGGAATCTGGAACCGGGCGAGACGGCAGAACATATCGAGCACTGGTGGCTGTTCAGGGGCGTTGAGGCCGGTGAATCGGAAAGCTCGATTGACTCCGCCATTCTTCCCAAGGTCCAGACCGCGAGCGGCGCGGCCTGATCAATCCGGCAAGCTCAATTGGTGGCCGTGAGAATGTCGACTCACGCAGTTTTCACATGCCCGCCAGGACTGTAACAAACAGCCGCGATGTACATTAGAGGTACTCCCATCCGTTCGGCTTGAAGAAGCACTATTACCTTAAAACATTATTATTGATGGAGTTGCGTGTCGCCAGATTACGGTAAACTTCTTTTGTTTGTCATGGATTTTGAGGGTTCGCGATAAACTTGAAATCCGCGGGCCGCAAGGCCGTGGAGGTTCAAGTCCCCCTCTGGGCGCCAACAAAACAAAGGACCTAATTCGATGCGGCCACTTCATTTGCGGAAATCTGAATATTGCCAGCCATAAAAGGCGGTTGTATGATCTAGCCACGAGAAGAGTTGAATCGAACTCTCAAATGGAACTCCCAATTTGATTGGTGGTCATGCCTCTGGATCCCACAGCCCAACACGCTGAGGCGGAACGCTCCGAATTGGAACGCGCTGTTGAAGCGCTGGCCAAGTGGCCGCGATTGTCGCGCCTGCTCAAGTACATGGGAGAGAAGCTTTTCTCCGGCGAAGTCGACCAGATCAACGAATACAACATTGCAACGGAGGTCCTTGGACGCTCCAAGACCGTATTCAACGCGGCCGAGGATGCGATCGCCAGGGTAGAGACTCACCGGCTCCGAAAGCGCCTGGCGGCATTTTATGAGGAAGAGGGACGTGATCGTCCGATCCAGGTGACTCTTCCGGCCGGGAGCTATGTTCCGGTTTTCATTCACAAACCTGCGGGAGAATCCGGGCCGGCTCCCGTGGAGATTGTACGGACGCCTGAACTGGAGACTAAAGGCCAGGGAAGACTGCAACCCCTTTGGTTTGTTCCAGGTTGGAGATATCCGGCAATCGCGGCACTCCTTGTGTTGGTAGCATTGGGACTCTACTTGTACTTTCACCCGGGAGCTTCCTCCGCGCGAGCAACGCCCAGCGGTAGCCCGGCGCCGGCGTCGGTTTCCCTCCCATCCCAGCCCGATGCACCCTCTTCACCAATTCGGTTAATGGCGGGATACAGTGGTCCACCCAGGACGGATAGTGACGGGAATGTTTGGAATCCGGACCAATACTTCGCCGGTGGGGGCGCTTGGCAGCGCGCCCCGGGATTCATCGCAAGAACCAGCGACCCGATTATTTTCGAACATTCGCGGAATGGCGACTTTTCCTACAGCATCCCGCTCAAGCCAGGTTCCTATGAGGTGCACCTGTACTTTTCCACGCCGGTTCGGGCGAATGATGCAAGTTCCTTCAACGTGACAATAAATGGAGAAATTGTACTTCAGTCATTCGACATAAACTCTGATGACTTGGGGGAAAATATCGCAGATGAGCGGGTCTTCCGGGATGTTTCCCCCGGGAAAGACGGCTTCCTTAGAATGGGCTTTTCCGGCGCAACGGGACCACCCACGCTGAGCGCCTTGGAGATTCTGCCCGGATTGCGCCACGCGCAGCTTCCCATCCGGCTGATCATGCAAACCGCCCCAATCACTGACAGCAACGGCCGGCACTGGCACCCGGACAACTATTACGTGGTTGGATGGCTATCCACTCAAACTCATCCCCTCCAGAATTCTCCCGATCCGGATCTGTTTTCTGGAGAGCGCTTTGGGCATTTCACCTACGCGATTCCGGTGGATACGCGAGGAAGGTATACCATAATCCTCCACTTTGCCGAATTCTACTTCGGCCCCGGAGCCCCCGGAACTGGAGGAGCGGGCAGCAGGGTTTTCAAGGTCATGTGCAACGGACAGACTCTGCTGGACAACTTTGATGTCTTCAAGGAAGCTGGAAGCCTCCACGAGATCGCCAAGACCTTTCGTCACATGATTCCTAGTGCTCAAGGGAAGCTGAATCTGACCTTTGAGCCCATCGTGAACAATGCGACGGTCTCTGGAATCGAGGTTCTGGACGAAGCCCAGTGAAGCTACCCTGCCTTTCCTGCCAGTTCCCCATAGGTGTTGCCGACCCACGGGGATGAAGCTGTGCCCCATCCATCGGACGTCTTTGTTTTTGTCCGATGGGTGGGAGCCCATAGAACTCCATGATGACGTCTTGTTTTGTTGAACTTACAACTTTGTTTCTTGTTAGTTCCCCATCGGTGCTGCCGACCCGCGAGGGGATGAAACCTCGCTGTCGCCTGCCGCCCGCTGACTCGCTTGTCCCGCCAGAGCGGGGCTGACTTGCTCCATTTGTTCAATCACCCAACTTCGACTCAATTCGACCACTCAATTCGCGGCATCGTCGGGCTCTTGTTTCCTCATAGTCGTCTCGGCATGCCCGCGCTGCCGTGCATCGTCTGCAAACGGAACTCGAAGACCCCCGCTGACCCAGACGGGCATCAGATATGAAAGCACGATTGGCTGGCAAGTAGTGTTTCCTTCACCGGCCATTCCAAGGAACTAGATCACCCGGGGAACTATCGCAATGGTCCTCTCCACCAATTGATGGAGTTCGGGATAAACCTTTCGGATGGACACATCTCGTTGCCACTCCGGGCCAATCGAGCTCCATGTAACAAATATTTTAAGTTTTGTACGTAACTTGTTTTCAATCACGTACGGTAATTAAGCAATTAGGTACAAGATTGAACTTCACTTGTGCCCTTTGCGGCGCGCAGCATTCGTGTCGATTCATTTCACTGGAAAGATGCTGCGCGAAAAACTCTGGATGGATACAGGAGTTGCGGCGGCGAGCGTGAACGTGAGCGTTCGTTGTGCGGCTGGGGCCTGCTCCCTCCCGGAGAGAAACGCCAAGCACACGGAATCAAAAAGACTTATGGGAGCAGTAAACAAAGGAGAAAAAAATGATCTCTGTTCTTCACTCAAGGATGGCCAGAGGCATTCTGGCGGGTCATAGAGCCTGCCTGATTGTCATCGTGTTTGGGATAATGCTGATAGGGTCTTCAACAGCATTCGCACAATCAATTTTCGGAAGTATATCGGGCACCGTAGTGGACCCAACCGGAGCGGTGGTACCCGGCGCCAAAGTCAGCGTTACAAACAACGCCACAAATGTGGTCCATCAGGCCGTGGCCAACAAAGAAGGGTATTTTGTGGCCGGGCAGTTGCCGGTGGGCACGTACAACGTGTCGGTAGCGGCCAAAGGGTTCGAGAGTTGGAACGGCACGGGAATCGAGCTCAACGCATCTGACGAAAAGACCCTCACGATCCCGCTGAAGGTCGGCGCCGAGAGCCAGACGGTCGAGGTCACGGCCAGCTCGGGTACTATAGACATCGCTGATTCCGGCGCCAGGAAGACTACCATCGACACCTCCGAGTTGGAGCGTATGCCGCTTGTGGGCCGCAACGCCATGGAGGTTCTCTCCACCATTCCCGGCGCCGCCCAGATCTCCAATAGCGGCACCAACCGGCCCGGTTACGATGGCCAGAAGATCGGAATCAATGGCGCTACCATGAACGGCAGCGCCGGCGGCATGTCTGGCGTCAGCATCAATGGTCAGGCCGGCACGGGACTTTCCATGAACATCGATGGACAGAACGTCGAGGATCCGGGCGGTCCCGGCAGCGCCACGCCGGTCAACCCCAACCCCGATATGCTTTCCGAAGTGACGATCCAGACCTCGAACTACGGGGCCGACAACGCCAAGGGGCCGGTGGTGATCAACGCCGTGGGCAAGTCGGGCGGTTCCGCCTTCCATGGCTCCGGCTATATTTTTGCCCGCAACTCGGCGTTGAACACGGAAGATTCATTCAGCAAAGCCATCGAGGCTACTCCGGGGAGCGGCTTCACCAAAGGCGAACTCAAGGTTCCGAGCCACTACTACTACCCCGGTTTCAACGTGGGTGGCCCAATTCCCCTGGGTTCCCATGACAGCAAGTGGCGGACGAAGTTCTTCTTCCACGAGTCGTTCGAAGCCTACCGGCAATTGATCGACGGCGGCATCGCGCGCGCCTATGTTCCCACCCAGACCATGATCAACAGCGGCGACTTCAGTTCGATGAGCACAAATCAATACCAGCCGTCGCGCGCCAATTACGGCACCATCGGCACAGTCAACGACCTCGCCACCACATCGACAGGCGGTATCGAGACAGCTCGTCCGGGATGCTCCATCGCCGGCGGTGTCCTGGGTTCGAGCTGCATCTCTTCGGCGGCGCAGTTGTGGATGCAGAAATCCATCCCCGCGTCCACGTCGCCGAGCGGAGCCCCGAATATCCTTGGTTTCAACTATGTCCAGCCTGAGAATCAGAGCCAGAACGACACCCACAACATGGTGAAGTTCGACGTCAACTTCACCGACAACACCAAGGCGTACGTGAGCTGGAGCCGTCAGCGGGAAAGCTCCATCAACCCCATGGGCCTGTGGGAGGGTACGGGAGACAACGTCCTTCCCGCTCCGTCCGCGGTTTTGAGCGCCAACACCTCCGATCTCTATGTGGCGAACCTGGTGCATGTCTTTACGCCGACTTTGACGGTGGAAGGGCGCTTTGGGTACACCCACATGGATATGCCGGGTGCGGCCGCGTCTCCGAATAAGGTTCTGCGCAAGGATATGGGCTTTCCGTTGAAGGGCGTCTTTGGAAACCCGAACGCGCCGATCGCCACCAGTTGGAGCGGCGGCATCCCCAACATCGGCGATATCGGACGCGACTATCATCCGGGCTTCTTTGCCGAGAAGGGAATTCCGAGCGCCGGCGGCGACCTGACCAAGGTCTACAAGACTCATACCGCCAAGTTCGGCGCTTTCTGGGAGAATGCCTATAACACGCAGGACGCCTGGAGCCAATACATGGGCGTCTTCAACTACAACGCATGGGGCAGCAACTCCGGAAATACCTACGCGGACATGCTGATGGGCATCGGCGTCAGCTATTACGAGCAGTTTCTGGTGCAACCCGTCAAGATGTCGACAAATCAACTGTCCTTCTATGCCACGGATAAGTGGAAGGTCAACAGCCGCCTTTCCGTCGATTACGGCGTGCGTTTCGAGCACTGGGGGTCGTCGACACCCGACACACCCTATGGCGATGCGGTCTTCAATCCCGCCAAGTATGCAGCGGGGGTTTCAGCGGGGACCACGGACCCTGGTGTCTCGTGGCATTCCCTTGACAAGAGCATTTCGATCTCCGGACAAAGCGTTGCGTATATGCAATACTCGCCTCGCCTGGGAGCTACCTACGACGTGTACAAGGACGGGAAGACCTTGGTCCGCGGCGGCTGGGGACAGTTCCGCTACGAGAATTACGTTGTGCAGAATCAAGGCGCTGCGGGTACCTCGGAGGGTTCGGTTGCCTGGAGCTCTCCAGGCGCTGCCAACACCTGGGAATCCATTGACACGTTCGCCAACACTGGCGGCGCGAGCGGAACCACCGGCACCTGCCCGGCCAACTTGGTGGGCGGGATCGACTTTGGCAACAATCACTGCGCCCCTTCTGTTACGAATGCGCAACAGACCTTGGGCGCGCAACAGAACTTCGCCAACGGAACTATCAGCGTTGTGGATCAGACGAACCATGACCAGCCCTACACCACCACCTACAGCCTGACCATCGACCAGCAGTTTCCGAACAAATTCCAGTTCGAAATTGGCTACGTGGGCAACCACTCGTATAAAGGTCAGAACACGATCAACCTCAACTACATCCCGGTGGGAACGCTGAACAACCCATCGAACATCGCAACCAGTGCCGCTGGTGTAACTGCTGGCTGGCTTCCAGTTAGCCAGTTGACGCTTTGCGCAGGCATGGACTATGTCGCTCCCGCCACCGCAACAACACCTGACAATGGGGCTACGTTGATAAAGCAGCAGGGAGATGGCAGTTGCGAGCAAAAGTACCGTCCCTACCCGTATTACCAGGGACTGAACGTAACGGAAAGCGCACAGGAGTCCCGGTACGATTCGCTCCAGGTCAGCCTGAACCGCTCCTCCGGCTGGTTGACGACCTACCTGAACTACACGTTTGGCAAGAACATGAACAACCCCGTCTCCGCTCCGGGATTCAAGGACTATGGCGTCAAGGAGTACTGGTCGGTTCAGAGCAACGATCGCGCCCACTCCTTCAATGCTGTCTATGTCCTCGCGGTTCCGAAGTTGAGCTTTGGCAATGCATTCGGCCGCGGGGTGTTGAGCTACTGGGAAATCTCCGGAAAAACCCAGATAGCGTCCGGCGCGCAGCTGTCGGCCGTTAACGGCAACGGATGGGGCATATCCAACGGACCGACCTCTGCGGTTCTGGCAGGTTCGCCGGATGTCAACATCTTTGCCCAGCTTACCTGCAATCCGAAGGAGGGCTTGCACCCTGGGCAATACGCCAACCCCAGTTGCTTCACTCTCCCAACCACAAACGGCAGCATCGGCAATGGGCGTGTGCCGTACCTGGCCGGACCGATGTTCTGGAGCAGCGATCTGGCGGTGAACAAGAAGATCAAGCTCGGCGAACGTGAGAGTCTTGATTTCCGCCTATCGTCGTTCAACTTCCTGAACCATGCGCTGCTCTCGTTCAGTCCCGGCGACAACAACGCCAAACTCAACTTCAGTGGCGGAGTGCTGCAAAACTCGCCCGCTAACCCGAGCCTGCAGACAGGTCCGTGCCCCGGTCCAACTTGCACGGTCTTTGGCTATCCGGACGTTCACTACGGATTCCGTACGCTCGAGATGTCCGCAAGATATTCCTTCTAACCTCAAACCGGAGTACCCGAGGCGGCCGCAAGGCCGCCTCGGTTATCCTTCTATCTATCTATGCGGTCCTTGCTCCCCACTCTCCTTCTATCTTTCACGCTGACGGTTCCGGCATTATCGCTGGCTGCATCTGCGCCTCCCGCTGCGCCGCCCTTTGAGGCGATTGCCGCGCAGGCCGAGGCTGCCCGCGCCCAGGACCGTGTGGCGGATGCGATCCGCTTGTATCGCGCAGGCACGCAGCTTCGGTCGGCGTGGTCGGACGGATGGTGGTATTTGGGCAGCCTTCTGTACGATCAGGATCGCTTCTCCGAGGCGGACGCCGCCTTCCAGCATCTGCTTTCGAGTCCCGCCCACCGCAGCCCCGCATACGCCTTTCTGGGCCTCTGCGAATACGGAACGGGCAATTACAACGATGCCTTGACGCACTTTCGCGCATGGGCCGGCGCAGGCTGGACAGGATCGCCGGAATTGCGCGACGTCGCCGTCTTTCATTTTGCGCTGTTGCTGACGCGGGATGGGCGCTTTGTCGAGTCGCTCTACCTGCTGGCTTCGGCTGCGCCGCGTCTGGGCGATCTCCCCGAACTCTCCGAGGCCATGGGCCTGGCCTCGCTGCACATGCGCTATCTGCCGGAAAATTTTCCTCCCGAAGAGCGGGAACCGATCTGGCTGGCCGGCAAGGCGGCGCTCTATGCAGCGCAAACAGACCAGCAATTTGATCGGGCCGACGAGTTCGCCGCCCGGCTGGAATCCCGCTACGGGGCGAAGCCGGGGGTGCATTCGTTTCGGGCGACGCTCTACGGATTTGAATTGAAGAAGGCAGAAGCCGAGAGCGAATATCGCGCCGAACTCAAGATCTCGCCGAACGATGTCTCTTCCATGGTCGCGCTCGCCCTGATCGATTTGGAGAAAGGCGAACTCTCCGAGGCCGACGGGCTGGCTCGCCGAGCACTGGACGCCGATTCCAAAGATGCGGAAGCGCATCATGTCCTCGGGCGCGAGTTGCTTGCGAAGGGCGATTTGAACGCCAGTTTGAGCGAGCTGGAAACAGCCAAACAACTGGCGCCGGGCAACCCCACCGTCCGGTCTCACTTGGCGATGGTTCTGAGCAAGCTGGGACGAACGCAGGAAGCAAAGGCCGAGTCTGCCGCCTTCGTTGTCCTGAAGAACAAGGAGGACGTGATGGCGTCAGTCGAAGAGAAGCTGGGCGAAAAGACGCCGGAGAAGGCTCATTGATGCGCAAAGCGCTGCTGATCGTCTCACTTGCCGCATGTGCCATTGGCGCTCCAATCGCCTCGGCCCAGAATGCTCCCACGGCGTCCAGGCAGAGTTTCGATCAATTGCTCCAGGCCGCGGAAAAGGCGAGCGGCGAGAACCGTGACGACGAGGCCATCCGGCTGTACAGGCGCGTCGTAGCTCTGCAGCCAGAGTCGGAACAGGGATTATGGTTCCTCGGGACGCTGCTCTACGAGAAGGAGCAATACCCGGAAGCTCGCGATGTGCTGCGGCAATTCATGACGCTTCGCCCAGATGCCGGTCCGGGGTGGGCCATGCTGGGGCTGAGCGAATTCGAGACGAGAGACTATCGGCGCGCCCTGGATCATTTGCAGCGGGCGATGGCGCAAGGCATGGGGGACCGCAAGGAGCTTATCCAGTCGGTCTTCGTTCATGTTGCGGTTCTGCTGACTCGCTTCGAGCGCTACGACGACAGCCTGGATATGCTTCTGAGAATGCTGGACAGCAACGCCCAGCAGCAGGATCTGATTGCGCCCGCGGGGTTGGCCGGATTGCGGCTGCCACTTCTTCCTGCCGAGATCCCGCCGGACCGCCGCGAACTGGTCGACATGGCGGGCCGCGCAGTGCTGGCGCTTCAGACGCAGCACCGCGAAGAAGCCGAAACGGCATTCAAACGCCTGGTGGCCGCCTATCCGAACGAGCCCGGCGTTCATTTCCTGTATGGCGCCTACCTCGTGGAGTTGCAGCCGAACGAAGCTCTGCCCGAGCTGGAACGCGAACTGGAGATCTCGCCCACGCATGTGCTCGCGCGCATACGGCTGGCGGAGGCACTCATCAATCGGCGCGATTTCGACCGGGCGCTGGCGGTTGCCCAGCAAGCCATCAAGCTGGAACCTAAGCGCGCCTCGGCGCATATGATGGCAGGAGAGGCGTTGCTGGGCAAGGGCCAGTCGGCCGATGGGATCAAGGAACTTGAAATTGCGCGCGCGAGCGACCCGGCCGTGAACCGGACGCATTGGGATTTGGAGCGTGCCTACACAGCCGCCGGACGCAAAGAAGATGCGGATCGAGAGAAGCAGGAGATTGAAAAACTGAGTAACCGCAATCCGCAGAGCCTTCCGGGGAATGCGGGAGACAATCCGCACGATTGATCCGCGCCATAAAGGCCGCCGTTGAAGCTCCAGTTTTGAAACCGAAAATCCGCAAATAGAGTTGGGCTTGTCCACTGAGGGAGAGTTTCTTGCAACGAATGTCGAAAGCTACGGCGAGAATTTGGTCTTCGGCTTCGTCGACGGTTACGCGGCGCGATTTTGTTGCTTTATGCTCCTGCGCGTGCAGCGGCTTCCTGCTATCTCTTGCCCGAGCGTCTTCCCAGGATCGCCCTTCGTCCCCCATCCATTTTTCGCCCCGTCCCATTGCGTTCACGCTCGACAGCAGCGAGACCCCGCAGCGGCATGCGCCGGAGACCATGGCCGGGGGCGTAGCAGTGTTTGATTACGACCGCGACGGCAAACCTGACATCTTTTTCACCAACGGCGCTGACATTAACACCCTCAAGAAGGATTCGCCGAAGTACTGGAATCGCCTCTTCCATAACAATGGCGACGGGACATTCACCGACGTTACAGAAAAGGCGGGGCTCAAGGGAACCGGGTTCGATGTAGGTGTGGCCATCGGCGACTATGACAACGACGGTTATGGCGACATCTTCGTGGCCGGCGTCTATCGAAACACGCTATACCATAACAATGGCGATGGCACGTTCACCGACGTGACCGAAAAGGCAGGCCTCGCCCACCTCGACAAACAGTTTGGGCCGCTCTGGTCGGTGGCCGCCGCATGGGTTGACATTAATAACGACGGGCTGCTCGATCTGTTCGTCGTCAATTACCTCTCCTGGGACGGCACGAAGGAGCCCGATTGCGAATACAATGGGAAGCCCGAGTATTGCCATCCGAAGTTCTATAAGGCGTTGCCCAGCCAGCTCTTCCTGAACAACGGCAACGGCACGTTTACCGACATCTCGGAGCAGGCCGGCATCCGCGCCCACCCGGGTAAGGGGATGTCGGTCGCGATCGCCGATTACGACAACGACGGCCTGACCGACATTTTTGTGACCAACGACAAACTCTTCAATTTTCTCTATCACAACAAGGGCCACAACAAATTTGAAGAGGTCGGATTCGAGATGGGAGTTGCTCTGCCCGAGCATGGCAACCTGATCTCCGGCATGGGCTGCGACTTCCGTGATCTGAACAATGACGGTTATCCGGATATCGTACTGTCGGCGCTTCAAAACGAAACCTTCCCCATTTATCAAAACGTCTCAGGGACTTCGTTTGAAGAGGTCACGGCGCGTAGCGGCATGACTTTACTCAGCAATCCCATGGCGGGATACAGCGTGAACATTGCCGATTTTGACAACGATGGTTGGAAGGATATCTTCTTCAGCCGCGGAGACGTAGCTTCTCCCAACATGGCGGACCGCCAGCACGTCGACCAACTCAATACCGTGTTTCGCAACCTGCAGGGGAGATGGGCCACCCTCACCGAGGAAGCCGGCTTCGCCGCGCTGCCGCCGCGCAGGCATCGCGGCGCCGCGGTGGCGGACTTCAATGGCGATGGCAAGCTCGATCTTGTTGTTACCGCGCTCAGCGCTCCCGCCGAGATCTGGATCAACGACAGCCCCGGCAATCGTCACTGGCTTGAAATCGCGCTTCAGGGAACAAAGAGCAATCGCGACGGAATTGGCGCCCGCATCAAGCTCACGGCGGGGGGCCAGGTGCAGTTCAATCACATGACGACAGCAAGCGGATATGCATCCTCAAGCGCCGTGCCAGTTCACTTCGGCCTGGGAGATGCGCGCGTGGCCGACGAGGTCGAGATACGCTGGCCCTCGGGAACGGTGCAGATGCTCAAGAACGTGGCCGCCGATCGGATTGTGCAGGTGAAGGAGCCGCGCTGATGTCCTTCAACCTGTATCGCCGTTGGCTGCGCGTCGCGTCGATCGTTCTCCTGGTTTCATGCTTTGCCGGGGCGCAGTCCGATGGCTCGCATCCGGGTTCAATCCAGTTCACGAATGTCACGGCCGCGGCCGGAATCAAGTTCACAAACTACCGCGGCAACGAAGGGATTGCCATTAACCGCGAGATCTTCGGCCCCGGCGTCTGTGTCGCCGATTTCGACGGAGACGGGCTACAGGATATTTATTTCGTCAACGGTCGTGACCTCTACCATCACGGCGTCAGCGTTCGCAATGCCCTCTACCACAACAACGGGGACGGAACATTTACCGACGTTACGGACAAGGCCGGCGTCCCTGGCACTGGCTACGGAATGGGTTGCATCTGGGGCGATTACAATAACTCCGGGTTTCCAAGCTTATATGTGACTCAGTACGGGCGCAACGTTCTTTACCGCAACAACGGCGACGGCACCTTCACCGACGTTACCGACAAGGCGAAAGTGGCCGGCACGGAATCGGGCACGCTCTTCCATAGCGGCGCCGTCTTCTTCGACTACGATCGCGATGGCCTGCTCGATCTCTACGTTGCCGGCTACGTCAACCTGGAAGCGGGTCCCCGCTATTGTCCCCTGAGGACCGTGCAGTCCAGTTGCGCGCCCTCCGCATACAAGGGAAGCGCAAACATCCTTTATCACAATAACGGCGACGGCACTTTTACCAACGTTACAGTCGCGTCGGGCATTTACAAGGCGGACGGCAAGGGCCTGGCCGTCGGTGTGGGCGACTACGACAACGACGGTTGGCCCGATCTGTTTGGGGCCAACGACGGAGTCCCGTCCTACCTCTTTCATAACGATCATAACGGCAAGTTCACCGAAGTTGGCATCACCTCGGGCATGGCGACCACGTCGCGCGGCAACATCATGGCAGCCATGTGCATCTCCCTGGGCGACTACGACAACGACGGATGGCTCGACCTCTACATCTCCGATTTCCAGAAGGCCTCCGACCATATCTGGCACAATGACCACCAGGGCGATTTCTGGGATGTCAGTTCCGAGGTAGGCATCGAATTCCCAACCTTCGGCGTGCTCAGTTTTGGCGGTGGTTTTTTCGATTACGACAATGACGGTTGGCTCGACCTGTTTATCGCCAATGGTCACGTGTATCCGGAAATCGAAGCGATCGATCCCCAAACCCACTTCAAACAGATCAACACGCTCTTCCACAACGAGGGAAACGGGAAGTTCGTCGAGACCACCAAGCAGGCAGGAGACGGCTTCAACACGCCTTACGCTGGCCGGGGCGTGGCATTTGCCGATTTCGACAACGATGGTTTCGTGGACGTTGTTGTCGGTAACAACGGAGACCCGCCGCTGCTCCTGCACAATAGCGGCGGCAATGGAAATCACTTTGTGAATTTCCGCCTGGTGGGAACGAAAAGCAACCGCGACGCCATGGGCGCGCGCGTCCATATCGTGGCCGGCGGGCTCTCGCAGATTCGCGAGATTGAGGGAGGCGGCAGCTATCTCTCGCAAAGCGACTTGCGCGCCAACTTCGGACTGGCCAAGTTGACCCGGGTCGAGACCGTTGAGATCGGCTGGCCCAGCGGCCTTAAGCAAAAATTCCACGACGTCGAGGCCGACAAGTTCTACCTGGTCACGGAGGGCAAAGACCAACTCGGACTTCAGAACATCCCTCGCAAGGCTTCGAGCAAGCCGTGAAGCCGTCCCGTAGCTCGAAAAGCGATACAATGGGCACACACAATCACCGAATTCAATTGATAGAAGTCCAATACTTAATCTCAGCGAAATGCCTGCAGGAGCAAGATCTAATGAAACCGATCGATTTGCGCCCACGCCCGCTTCAAGAATTCTCAGCCCGCGGTCTCTTCAATCTTCGCGAAAGAAAAGAGGCTGCTGAATGGGAACCCTCAAGGCTCTGCATTCACGCCATCGTTGCAGTTCTTCTTGGTGCCGTTGCATTGACTGGTTTTCTGGCTGCTCAAGAGCCGCCGAAGAAAAACACCGCCCAGGACTCGGCGATCACCTTGCGGCAAACGGTGCGGCGCGTGCGAGTGGATGTGGTCGTCACCGATGCACAGGGACACCTGATTACGGGTTTGAAGGGATCCGATTTTCGCGTTGCCGAAGACGGAAAGCCGCAGTCGATCCGTCAGTTTGAATACCACAGCGATGACAATGCAGAGGCCGCGCTGCCGAAGCGCCCGCCGCTGCCCCCGCATACGTTCATGAACCTGCCGGCGGCACCGGAACACGGCCCCCTGACGGTTCTGCTCTACGACATTCTCAATACGCCCATGGAAGACCAGGTCAATGCGCGCGAGGAGATGATCAAGTTTCTGAGGAAGAGTCCGGGGCGGCGGATCGCCATCTTTGTTCTTGGCAACCGGCTCCGTTTTCTGCAGGGCTTTACATCGGATACCGATTCGATTGAGCGCGCGATCAACGATTCCGCAACCATTCCGCATCGCTCCGACATATCGTACAACGCACCATCCGGCGCCGATGATTTTGATAAATTGAAAACCGGCCAATCTGGCATGGATGCCGTCGTTGACAGATTCACCATCCGGCAGAAGGAAGCGGATGCGAAGGAGGCCAGTGTCCGCTTGGATCTCCGCGTGGACATGACCTTGGATGCGCTGAAGCAGATCGCCCGTTTTGCAGCCAGGGCTCAGGGCCGCAAGAACCTGATCTGGTATTCTGGTTCGTTTCCCGCAGGCATCTTTCCGGACGCGGATAGGATTCACCAGTTCGACGCCATCCGCAACTACAACGAGCGCATCAAGGCCGCGACCAACGAGCTGAATTCCGCCGAGGTTGCGGTCTATCCCATCGATGCGCGCGGCCTGCAAACGGAATCCACGGTTACTTCCGCTGGCAGCGTTCCACGCGGTGTCAACACGTTTTTCGCTCAGCAGGCCGCCGGTTTCGCGACCATGGACGTGATCGGCGAGCAGACGGGTGGGCGCGCTTTCTATAATACCAACGGGCTTGAACAGGCAATGGAAAAGGCCTCGGCCGAAGGCTCATCCTACTACTCGCTGGTCTATGCGCCGAGCAATGGAAAGTACGACGGATCGGTCCGCAGCATCTCGGTCCACCTCGGGCAGGGACATTACCAGCTTGCCTACCGGAGAAGCTATATCGCCGACGACGATGTCTCCATCGCACGCAAGCAGAGTGCGGCGGATCAAGATGCGGCCTCCCCGGATCAGACACCGGCCTCGGATGTTACAACGGCGGAAGCCGCGCAGTTTGGCGCGCCGCCTTCTCATCAACTTATCTTCGCGGCTCGCGTGGATGCCGTCGGAGCGCCCGCGTCGGCGACAGCGGAGCAGATGGCAGCGTTTGCGCCCTATCGGGAACGAGCGGCAAAGGTTGCGTCGAGGAAGTACGTTCCGCTGTCGACTCCGGTTTCGATGCAGCAGTACGTGATTCAGTACGGGGTGCCGGCCAGCCAACTGGACCTTCCCCGGCCTGCAAACGGCGCTTACCAATCGGACCTTTCCATGGCGGCATTAGCCTTCAACGAAGACGGCGAGACGCTGTGGGGTACAAAAACAGAACTCAAAGACGAGATTCCGGTGTCGAAGATCGGCATGATTCGCAAGGATGGCCTCCAGGCGGCACAGGCGATTTCTGTCCCAGTGGAAACAGCGGTCATCCGCCTTGTGATTCGCGACGAACACAGCGAGAAGACTGGATCGATGGAGATTCGCTTGCCGCTGCCGCCGGTCCAGCAACAGCCAGCCGTCGCGCGGTGATGGAGTATTACTCCTCGTATCAGGGGATTCTGTCGCCTTCACACGGAGAAGGTCAACGGATTCCACACATTAATTGTATGTCTTGGGAAGTCAAAGCCATGGAGGAAGCCATGCGTAAGAGCCAGCGGAGACCAATGCCGGATGTCGATCTGCACCCACGCCTTTGTCGCCGCGCCATCCTTGCAGTTCTTCTTGGTGCTCTTGCCTCGGCTGGTGTCCTGGCTGCTCAACAGCCTGCGAAGAAAGACTCAGCCCAGGACTCGAGCTTTGTTATGCGGCAGACGGTGCGCCGCGTGCGGGTGGATGTGGTTGTCACCGACGCGCAAGGACACCCGGTTACGGGTCTGCAGGCAAGAGATTTTCACATTGCTGAAGATGGCAACCCGCAGTCGATTCGTCAGTTTGAATACCACAGCGACGAGAAGGCAGAGGCCGCTCTGCCAAAGCTTCCGCAGTTGCCTCCGAATACGTTCATGAACCTGCCGGCGGCGCCGGAACACGGTCCCCTGATGGTTGTGCTCTACGATACTCTCAACACTCAAGTTTGCGATCAACTCTTCGCACGCGCGCAGATGCAGCAGTTTCTAAAGGAGAACGCCGGGCGGCGGATCGCCATCTTTTCCCTCGGCGATCGCCTTCGTCTTCTGCAGGGTTTCACTTCCGATCCGGATCTGCTGGCAAGTGCGGCGATGCGCGTCGGCGGCGTATCGTTGAAGGGCTATCGGGCCGAATTGACTGGCGACCCGGTAAGCGAACTGGCTAGCTCTGGGGCCTCGACGAACGGGACGAACTCTCCGGCAGGATCTGCGGGAGGATCCGGGGGCCGGATATCCGATTTGGATGCAGCTTCAATGCGTGCCGCTGTGGTGGTCGAGAATGAAAGACTTCAAGAAGCCAGCCAGTTGTTGGACGATCGCGTCGGCACTACGCTTGACGCCCTTGTGCAGATCGGCCGTTTCCTGACCGGTTTCCCCGGCCGCAAGAATCTGATTTGGTATTCGGCTGCCTTTCCATTTGCTATCACGCCCGACCCGAACAGGAACATAAACTCTTTTCAGTCTGGCAGCCTGGTGCGCGATGACTCGGACCGCAGTTACGCCGAGCGCATCAAGAACGCAACCAATGCGCTGAATTCCGCGGAGGTCGCGGTCTATCCCGTCGATGCGCGCGGATTAATGAACACCGGGATAGCGTGCCCCCCTCCTCCCTTCCGCCTGCGGTCCGCCGAATTCGCGACCATGGATACCGTTGGCGAGCAGACCGGCGGTCGCGCTTTCTATAACACCAACGGGCTCAAGGAGGCCCTGGAAACGGCAGGGGACGAAGGCGGTTCTTACTACTCGATGGTCTATGCGCCGACCAAATCGAAGTTCGATGGTACGGTGCGCAGCATCTCGGTCCACCTCGGGAGTGGGCATTACCATCTCGCCTATCGCAGAAGCTATATTGCCGACGACAATACTTCAATCGCACCCCAGAAGAGCGCGGCGGGCGAAAATGCTGCCTCCCCGGAGTCGATACCGCACTCAGCCGATCCTCTGGAGGACGCCTCGCAGTTTGGCGCGCCGTCGTCTCATCAACTCGTCTTTGTGGCGCACATGGATGCCATCGGAGCGCCCGCGCCAGCGACAGCGGAGCAGATGGCCGGATTTGTGCCCTATCGGGAACGAGCGGCCAAGGTCATGCACAAGAAGTTCGTTCCGCAGGCAACACCGGTTTCGATGCAGCAGTACGTTATTCAGTATGGGGTGCCGGTCAGCCAACTGGATATTCCCCGGTCTGCAAACGGCGCTTACCAATCGGATCTTTCGATGGCGGCATTGGCCTTCAACGAAGACGGCGAGACGCTGTGGGGTACAAAAACAGAACTCAAAGACGAGATTCCGGTGTCGAAGATCGGCATGATTCGCAAGGATGGCTTCCAGGCGTCACAGACGCTTTCTGTCCCTGTGGCAACGGCGGTCATCCGCCTTGTGATTCGCGACGAACACAGCGGACGGATTGGATCGATGGAAGTGCGTTTGCCATTGCCGCCGGACCCGCAGGCGGAGGCGGCTCGCAGTTCACAATGATTGTGGGTCCGGCTGATTAAGGCGCGGCATCCGGCTGCGGTCCCTTGACGCGCGCTTTCTCATTCAGTTCCACGACGATCTTGCGCTCGCGCGCGCTTAACTGAGTTTGATGGAGCCGCGCATAGACCGTGGCGAGCTGCAGGTGCGCCTCCTCGAAATCGGGCCACTCCTTCACCATCCGCTCAAAACCGGTTCTGGCTTCCTCCAGATGCCCGGTCGCCGCATCCAGTGCGTAGGTCTGAAACTGCGCCGGGGCCGAGTCCGGGCGCAGCGCGAGGGCATGAACCAGATACGGCCTCGCGCCCTCCAGGTCGCCATCGTGCCGCAGCACTCCGCCCACATGCAGACAGGCATCGAAGTCGTTGGGGTCCGCTTCGAGCGCGCGCCGAAATGCGGCATTGGCGTCTTCGTTCTGGCCGCTGCCAAGCAAGGCTCGCCCATAGAGAGTCCACGCTCCGGGAAGGTTCGGGTTCGTGTCCAGAGCTTTTTTGAGGGTCGCCGCCGCGGTTTTGTAGTCTCTGGCGGCAAACTGCGATGCGCCGAGCAACATGCCGGCCACCGCGGGATTCCCGTTCCGCATGATGCGGTCAATGACGGCCGCACCCTTCTCCATTTGCCCATCCTGAATCAACGCGGTGCCCAGGATGTATTCAAGTGCTGGATCATCCGGGTGCGTTTCGTAGGCGGGTTCCACGAGCGCGATCGCGTCCTGGAGCTTGCCCAGCCGCAGGTCGCAGTCGGCCAGCAGAAAGAAGGCCTGTTGATTGGCAGGATAGACCTTGTGGAGCGCATCGAGCTGGCCGCGCGCATGGCTGAAATCACCCTGCTTGTAAAACGCGAGGGCAAGGTTCAAGAGCACCGTCTCGTTCTGAGGATCGCGCGCGAGCGCCAGTCGATATTGCTGCTGGGCTTCGTCGTAGCGTCCTTCCTGGGCGAGCGCGGCGCCCAGGTTGGTGCGGGCTTCGATGGAATCGGGAAGCTGCTGGAGCAGCTCTTCATAGAGCTTGATGGCTTGCGCCGTGTCTCCCGCGTCGAGAGCCTTGCCGGCCCGATCGTAGAGATCCTGGGGAGAAGGCTGTTGACTGTCTTTGCTTGAAGGTTCGGAGTCTGCGGGATGCTGCGCGATCACCAGATCGTGTACGGCTTCTGCTTCCTGGGTTCGGCCGAGCGCCAGCAAGACGGCGGCAAGCTCCTTGGCGAGCGGGAGCGAGTCGGGGAAATTATTCAGGCCGTCCCGCAGTACCTTGGCCGCTTCTTCCGGCTTCGCCATTTTGACGTAGGCCAATCCCAGGTTGAGGCTCTGCACCGCGGTTCTCTGTCCACTGACATTGGGGTCCTCCAGAAGCTTGATGGTTGCCGCGTAGTCGTTGTCAGAAATGTAGTCGTTGGAGAGGCTGTCCAAGGCTCCCGAATTCTGCATGTCCAGCGCCAGGGCGGCGCGCCATTCGGACTCCGCGCTGCCGGTCCACTGCAACTGATCGTATGCCGCGGCAAGCATCAGGTGGAGTGTGGGGTTCTGGAAGCCGCTCCGCTCTGCAATAACGAATTGGGGGATCGATCCCTTCACATCGCCGGTAAGATAAAGGCTCTCCCCGTACATGAAAGCGATGTCGCCCCAATGCTTCTGACCTGGGTCCATGCGAAGAGACGTCGCGAACGCCTCCGAAGCGCACTTGTACTGCTCCTGTGTGCCATACCAGATTCCAAGGTCCCTGTAAACGTCGGCGGCAGGGTTGTTCTCCAGCTTCGCCTTCATCGACTCAGGGGGAGTGCACGGATCCGCAAAGAGAAACGATCCCGCTGCCGGCCAGAGCAGCAGGGCAAGTGGAATGGAGCGCCGCAATGCGCGGCGAACCGCTCGCTCACGAAAAAGGGATGGGATCAACCCTAGCATCGGTCTCGAAGATTCTTGTGCTGTACATATTATCTATCAGCACTGTCGGCTCCATCTATTTTGGAAGATCCGCAACGTGAACCTGAATGTCCTCAATTCCGTCGGGATCGATGTTGGCGAATTCAGGAATGTTGACGGCCCGGTTGGCGGCGGTGGTGTTGTCGATCAGAATGGCCGGGCTGTCGTTGCCGTTGGCGTCCAGGTGGGTCAGATACATCTGCGTATAAGCCGAGCGGGCCTTGGAGGAAAAAACCATCCAATGTCCGTTGGGAGAGAAGCTATGCCAGGAATTCATCAGTGGAGTGTTAGCGCGCATGCGACGCGCTTGCCCCCCGCCGAACGGAACGATGAAGAGCTGGCTGTCGGGGCGCATGAGCTGGCCGTTGTGGCACTGCACGAAGACAATCCAGCGTCCATCCGGGGAGACCTTGGGGAAGTTGTTGCTCATGCCGTTCTGCGAGGCCCCCACGATGGGCTCCGGCGTACCGCCCTTTCCGTCATTGAAAGGGATGCGGTAGAGATCGTACTGAATTTGAGTTTCGTTGGGATCGTTTGCTCGCAGCGCCGGCTCTTGTCCGGGAGGGTGCGGATCCCGCGCCGTGGCACGGGCAAAGACAATGTATTTGCCGTCCGGGCTCCAGAACCCATCGGTCTGCACAAAATGCGGGTCATCGGCTCCCGGCAAGGGCTGGCGCAGGCCGGTCGTGCGGTCGTACCACTCCAGGATGCCGCGTGTCGGATAGAAGACCTGGAGGAAGTGGTAGTCCATAAAATTAGTGACGTAAAAAGTATCGGTCAGCTTGAGAGAGGGACCGGCAAAGGTGCTCACGACGTAGCGGCCGTCGGGAGAGACCTGGGACATGAATCCTACCCTGACCTGACCGACGCGGCCATCGGTGTTCCAATGCACCATATCCTTGCTCTGAATCGACATATGCTTCTGCACGGGGACAACGGCGTAGAGGCCCTTGTCGTTGTCCGGCCCGTCGATATCCATGCCAAATGTCTTGCCGTCGGCAGAGAAGGAATGGCAGTTGGCGCAGGTGGGCATATCTTGCAGCAGGGTTCGGCTCTCGGGTTTGCGAATGTCGCGGAGACGCCAATGAATGAGATGAATCGCGGAAGGAGCAAGCGGTTGCACATTTCCGCCAATGCCCTTGTGCGGCATCAGCGGAACATCGCGGTAGAAGATAGGGGCGCCGACTGGGTCTGTCGAGGTAGAAATAGAAATGCTGGCGTGGGAGACCGGTATTTTGCCGTCGCGATAGCCGGTGATTGTTACCTTCGCCGGCCGCTCGGCGGAATGCGATTGGATGGCGGCCCAGGTGGCTGCCTCCGGGGTCCAGGTCCAGGTGGCGGCCTGCCGCGAAGTCAACTTCGGCAGATCGTCGTTGTCGAGGGTGCAATCTGGATCAATGGCCCCGATACGCATATGTTCCCCATTGGAGTGTGCGTGAACGGGAGATGTGTTGCCGGCAAACGAAATATCGATGCTCCACGAAGTTCCTGCCGCATCCCGCCACAGGAACGTAGGCGGAGTGATGCCGGGCGGAAAAATGGAGCCGTCCTCGGGGTAGTCGATGGGGATGGGCCACAAGCTCCGGCCGGAATCCACGTCTACGATCGCGGAGTTGGAGGACTGTCCAGCCCCGGACGCCAGCATCGGCGGCTTCGGAGAGCCGATCGAGATAATTGCAAACAACAAAAGGGCGGATGCAGCCCGGACTGCCGCCTTCGTTCGCCGAATCCAGTGCAATTCCGGTGTCAACATTGCCCCTCTCCCGGAGTTTCAGGTGCCGCGAACGACCTTACGCTATGCCAATCCTCTCTCATAGTTTACCAAACAGTCATTGCTTCCGCTTCGCGAACGGCGCTAATGGCGCAAACAATTCACCGTAGATCGAGGTGGCCGCTGCGATCGTAATCGGTCTCGGCGCCTCTGTTGCGGACGCCTCCAGCTTTGATGCATTGGACCTCCAATTGCTAAGCAGTGAGATCTGAAGCATCATTGTGCTGAGGTAATTCAGCACACGAGAATCTCCGCAAGTGCGCATGGTCTCTTTCGAATGACGAGTCATTGTTATCACGATTCGTCGGCTTCAATTCCGAGCATTCTTCCCTTGACCGCAGGTTGCGCGCAGTCAATGATCGGATCCGCAAGCAGCGGTCTGCGGCGACTTCGATAGCAGTGCCATGTAACAAGTACTTTCTGGTTCGTACATTACTATTTTTCAACAACGTACAATCATACTGCGAGCTGTACAAGATTGAACTTCACCGGCCCTCTTCCACGATGGAGGATTCGTGTTGAATCAATTTCAGTCAAGATCGAGTGCCGCTCGGAAAGTTCGGCTGAGGCGCAGACCAGGGGGATGATGCAGGCTGGGCGATTGGGGGAGAACAGATCTAGGCTATCCCACATGACGCGGCTAATCCAGTTGGCATTCGGATCGGGGTTGAGAGAAATGATCCTCCGTCACGTGCAACTTCGCAGGAAATGATTCAAGGTTGAGTACCTCTTACGGATTCAGAGTCACTAATTCACCTTCGACACTTCAAAAAAGTGTCTGTTTGAAAGCGTCGTCATGTTGCCCATAGCAAGAATACTTCGTTCCGTTTTCGTGTTAGTGATCATTTCTTCAATTGAAGCCTGCGGTGGGGGCGGCAACAGCGGCGGCGGAGGCGGCGGACAAAATAATCCCACAACGCCGACCGTTAGCGTTACGCCGGCGGCCTCCAGCATCAAAACCGCGCAGACCCTTGGCGTCACCATTACCGTGACCGGCTCAGGGAGCACTCCCACCGGGTCGGTGGTCCTTTCCAGCGGCAGCTATACTTCATCGGCGACGACGCTCAGTGCCGGCTCGGCGACGATTACGATCCCGGCGGGATCGCTGGCCGCGGGCAGTGCCACCCTGACGGCTAAATACACGCCGGACGGCGCCAGCTCCGCAACTTATAACAGTGCTTCCGGGACCGGGTCGGTTGCTGTCACACTGTCGCCGGTCGCTCCAACCGTGACTGTCACTCCCGAAGAGACCACTCATGCCTATGCGCAGAACCTGATTGTCACTGCCACAGTAGCCGGCAACAGTGGTAGGCCGACAGGCAGCGTGACGCTCTCCAGCGGAAGTTTCACTTCGCCCGCAACAACGTTGAGTTCCGGCGCCGCGACTTTTTACGTTCAGCCCGGATCGCTGGCCCAAGGCGCCGATACGCTGACTGTGAACTATACCCCCGACTCCAGTGCTGCTTCGGCCTACTTGACTTCGTCCGGCACAGCCAGCATCACAATCGCCACGCCGGGCGCCACCAATGTCACCGTTACGATCGACGCCCTGGCCAATCGCCACCTCATCAGCCCCTATATCTATGGCATCAACTCTCTGACCGAAAGCGACGTCACCAACCTGTCGCCAGCGCTTGTTCGCTTTGGAGGCAACGAGACTTCTGACTACAACTGGAAACTCTTCACCTACAACTCCGGCAGCGACTGGTTTTACGAGGACTACAGTCTCGGCGGCATCGATTCGGTACAGTTGACGAGTTTCACCGTGGGTTCCGGCAGTCAGATGCTTACGACCATGCCGACGCTCGGCTGGGCTGCAAAGGGTACCGGCAATTGGAGCTATTCAGTCAAGAAGTACGGAGCGCAGTGCAAGGCAGACCCCGGCAACTCCGACGCCGGCAACGGCCAGCAGACCGACTGCAAGACGCGCGTGACGACTGGCCCGGACACGGATGCGTACTACCCGCTGGTCGACACGGCCGGCGACTGTCCATCCGGGACCGTCGATGGAACCACATGCCTCGATCGTCAAACCTGGGCGCAAGCGCTCTCTGCGGCCTTCGGCAGCGGAACCTGCAATGTCCCCTATTCGCCGATCACCACGTGCCACTTCTATGACATGGACAACGAGCCTGAGATTTGGGATGGCCCCCACGGTGACGTTCACCCCAATCATCCGGGCTACACCGAGCTGTCGAATCTCTTTGAGACGGAAGGCGCCGCGCTGAAAACCTTCGATCCGAGCGCTGTTCGTTTTGGTCCAATCACTTGCTGCTGGAATTACCTCTGGGCGGCAGGTCCCGCGGGAGACGACAAAAACGCGCACGCCGGCATCGACTACGCGCCCTGGTGGCTGAACCAGATCAATTGGCTGGACCAGGTCCACGGCGCCCGTACCCTCGACGTCTTCGACATCCATGCGTATTTTGGCGACAACATCAACACATCCGGCTTCACCAACCCGCAAATGCGCGGCGAAGTGAACAAGTACCTCCGCACCTATTGGGATCCGACGTACTCAAACTCGGGGAATGATGCGGACTGGATTACCACAACGCAGCCCAATCGCAGTGTGACCTTCCTCATCCCGCGCCTCAAGGCCATGGTGAACGCCATCTATCCGGGAACACCGCTCGCATTCACCGAGTGGGAATCTTTCTTCAACGAGTGGGAGTTCGCCACCGCTCTCTCCGACGCCGATGCCTTTGGCGTCATGGGCCGCGAGGGACTGAGCTTCTCCACACGCTGGGGCGGCCCGTCCTCAACTGACGGCAGCACGAATCAGCCCCATCCCAACTACCAGTCCTTCAAGCTCTTCACTAATTACGACGGCGCCAGACACGGCTTCGGCACGCTCTCGGTCTCAGATCAGAGCTCTGCCAATCCTGACCTGTTCGTCAGCTACGCGGCGCTCGACGCTACCGGCACGACGATGACGATCATGGTCCTGAACAAGGACCCAAACAACACGGCGAACGTCACCTTTAGCTTGAACGGCTTCAACGCCTCCACGTATTCGGCATACACGGTTGGGTCGACCAATCCTGGCGCCATCACCACGGCAGCCTCCACCGCCTGGAGCCCGACGCAGAGCTTTGCGCCCTACACTATCACGCTCTTGGTTGTCGGTGGAACGCAGCCCTCCAAGCCAGCCTCGGAGTGGTATTTGAATCCAGACGATCTGATGATTCCGGCCTCGGGCACAGGGATTCTGAATCCCAGGATCATGAGCGGCACGGCCCCGGTTACCCTGACCTCGGCGGTCTTCGATGCCTTCGAGGGCGCCCCAGCCTGCACTGGTTCGCTTACGTTAACCAACCCGGCCATCACCCCCACCACGCCGGCAACTATTACCGTCAACCCCGGCAGCACCACCGGCTTCTGCCACTACACCGTGACAGGCAACGACGGCACGTCCACGCAGACCGAAGGCGGCTGGATCGTCGTCGGCAAACCCGCCGCCTCGTTCGCCGTCCAGTCGGGCAACAACCAATCGGGCAGCGCTGGAGCGGCTCTTGCCCTGCCGCTCACCGTCACGCTGTCCTCCGTCCCGTCCGGATTCACGGCTGGTGGCGCGAGCATTCTATTCACCACCTCGGCCGGCACGCTCTCCAACGGCACAACCAGCGGGACCAGCGTGATGGCGGCAACCAACTCCTCCGGCGCCGCCTCGGTCACCTTGACACTGCCTTCGAGTCACGGTGCAGTGACTGTCACCGCACAGGATCAATTTGCACTCGGCGGAGCTTCAGTGACCTTCACTGAAACCGCCAACTAAGAGGGAAGCAACAATGGTTCACCCGTATCATTACGAGGGAAGTGCTGCATCTATGCTCGGCTCGGTTTTGCGAAGGCTTTCGACCTGGGTCCTTTGCACCTCTGCTGTCGCTTCGTTGCTTGCCGCACAATCGAGCCCGCTTCCGCCTCGCCACGTGGTCGTCGATATCGACAATACTTCCGGTCCAATCGACCGATTCTTTGATTTATCGGTCGGGTCCGATTATCCAGGAACGCTGCTCCGCGACGACAGCCAGGAGCAACTCAAGCTTGCCGTGGACGAGCTTGGCTTTCGCTATATCCGTTTTCACGCCATTTTCCACGACATTCTGGGAACGGTGCGGGTCGAGAACGGCAAGACTGTCTATAACTGGTCAAAAACCGATCGACTCTACGACGACTTATTGGCCAGGCATATCAAACCGTTTGTTGAACTCGGCTTCACACCGGAAGCGCTCGCCACGTCACAGAGCAGCATCTTCTATTGGAACGGCAATACATCGCATCCGAAACCGGATGGTTGGCACGATCTTGTCGATGCTTTCATCCGGCATATCGAGGAGCGTTACGGAAGAGACGAGATACGCACCTGGTACTTTGAGGTCTGGAACGAGCCCAACCTCTCCGGTTTTTGGGAAGGTGCCGATCGGAAAGCATATTTCGAGCTCTACGATCTGACTGCGAAAACGATCAAGTCGATTGATCCCGCGTTGCGGGTCGGAGGTCCGAGCACGGCCGGAGCGGCATGGGTCCCGGAGTTCCTGGCGCAAGTCAAGCAAAGCGGCGCCAGTGTTGACTTCGTCTCGACTCACACCTACGGCGTTGAGGGCGGCTTTCTCGATGAAAACGGAAAGAGCGACACAAAACTCTCCGCATCCCCCGACGCGATCGTAGGAGATCTACGGCGTGTTCGCGAGCAGATTTCGGCTTCACCGTATCCGGGGCTTCCGCTCTACTTTACGGAGTGGAGCACAAGTTACAATCCGCGCGACTCGGTGCACGATTCCTACATCGGCGCGCCCTACATCCTCACCAAGCTCAGAGCTGGCGAGGGTTTGGTGCAGGGAATGAGCTACTGGACCTATACCGATCTGTTCGAAGAACCCGGACCTCCGACGGCGTCTTTTCAAGGTGGATTCGGGCTTCTGAACCCACAAGGCATCCGCAAGCCGGCGTTCTTCGCTTACAAGTATCTTCATGCGCTGCAGGGCGACAGTCTCAAGACGACCGATCCACAGGCAATGCTGGCCGCATACGATGGAAACGTCGCTGCCGTCATTTGGGACTTCGAACTTCCGGATCAGCGGCTGAGCAATCGGTCCTTTTTCACCAAGCTGATTCCTGCAAACGCGGCGGCACCCGTTGAGATGCAGGTAATACATCTCGCGCACAATGCTGCCTACCGCCTGGAAATTCATCGCACCGGATATCGCTCCAACGATGCCTATTCCGCATACATTGAGATGGGCTCTCCCAAGGATTTAAGCGCTGCGCAAATTGCGAGCCTGAACGAGCTTACAAGGGATCTTCCGGAGACGGACAAGATAGTGAAAAGTGGCCCCATGGGCGCGGTCGAGTTTACCATCCCGATGAACAGCAACGACATTGTGCTCGTGAAGTTGGCGCGAATTCAGCAGGGCAATTGAAAAACCGAGCTTCGATCCAGTAATTTGCCTTGCCAGTTACGCCATTGCCGCGTGGCGCTGCGACGTCGCACGGCTGCGGTTGTGGCCTTTCCCCGTGTCTGTATCCATCGCCTTCTATAGCACAAATGTTGTACTTGACTCTCCAAGTCAGCCGGATTTCTTTAGGGCGCAAGCCAGCGCACCTATGATAACGTCAACTCTGGAAGTTGAGGGTGGACAGGCACGTGGTGAATAGGCACCTGTGGCAGCAAGTTGCCGGTTTCGGGACTGGTGCAAAAGGAGACAAGTTCCTATGAGTTCAGTCAGGGTCGGCGACAGAATGATCGGAGACGACCAGCCTTGCTTCATCGTTGCTGAGATTGGCATCAACCACAGCGGTGACATCGATCTCGCCAAGCGATTGATCAGCGTGGCTGTGGCCGCGGGTTGTGACGCGGTCAAGTTTCAAAAGCGCACCATCCAGGTTGTGTATTCCGCCGAAGAGCTGGCAAAGCCCCGCGAGAGTCCTTTTGGCCTGACCAATGGTGACTTGAAATACGGCCTTGAATTCGGACAGGAAGAGTATGAGGAGATTGACAAATTCTGCAAATCGGTAAAGATGAAGTGGTTCGCTTCGCCGTGGGACGAGGGATCGGTCGATTTCCTGGAGCAATTCAACTTGCCTGTTTACAAGATCGCCTCTGCCTCGCTGACCGATGATCACCTGCTGCGCCACACCCGCAAGACAGGGAAGCCAGTGATCCTCTCCACCGGAATGAGCACCTACGAAGAGATAGATCATGCCGTCGACGTTCTGGGCAAAGAAGATCTCATTCTCCTCCATGCCACCAGTACGTATCCGGCCAATTACAACGAACTGAATCTCCGTGCAATCCCCACCATGGCCGCGCGCTATGGCGTCCCGGTCGGCTACTCCGGCCACGAAACCGGCATTCCGACCAGTGTCTGTGCGGCTTCGTTGGGAGCCTGCTGCGTTGAACGCCACATCACAGTCGACCGTGCCAGTTGGGGCTCCGATCAGGCCGCGTCGCTCGAGCCCAACGGTATTACCAGGCTGGTGCGCGACATTCGCCTTTGGGAGCAGGCCAGGGGCGATGGCATCAAGAGCGTATACGAGCGCGAGGTGCCGATCATCAAGAAACTTCGCCGTGTCGGCGCTGCGGTGTAATCCGGAATGACCGAGCCCGATTCTGCGAAGAGCCGCCTGGCGCGCGTCCGGGCAGTCGCGTTCGATGTTGACGGTGTACTCACCGATGGCGGCCTTTGGTGGGGATCCAGCGGTGAAGAATTGAAGCGCTTCTGCTTCGCTGACATCATGGGCGTTTCGCTAGCCCGCCGCGCTGGACTCGAACTGGCTCTCATCTCCGGCGAGGACAGCCCTCTCGTCGACCGTTTCGCGCAAAAGCTGCTCATTCGGCACGTCGTCAAGGGCTGCCGCGACAAAGCCGCCGCACTGCGGGACTTCGCAGCCGCCACCGGCATCGATCCGGCCGAAACATGCTTCATGGGAGACGACGTGAACGATCTCCCCGCGATGCGGATCGCCGGCCTTGCAGCGGCTCCGGCCAACGCCGCCGCCGAGGTTCTCGCCCAAGCCGATTTTGTCGCTAAAAAAACCGGAGGCAACGGCGCCGTCCGGGAGTTAGTGGATGCACTTCTTGCCGCGAAGGGCTTGAGCGCGCAGGATGTCTTCTTCAAGCCCTGAAGCTCGACGGCTATTTCAGAACAAAGGTTACGATTGAAACCATGAAGCTTTCCGACTACGTTATCCGCTTTATCGCCGATCAAGGCGTGAAGCATGTCTTCCTGGTAACCGGCGGCGGCGCCATGCACCTCAACCAATCGCTGGGCGCCGAGCCCGCCATTGAGCCCATCTGCAACTCCCACGAACAGGCAAGCGCAATGTGCGCCGAAGCATATTCCAAGGCCACCAATCACCTCGGCGTCTGCATGGTCACCACCGGGCCAGGGGGCACCAACGCCATTACCGGCGTTGCTGGCGCATGGCTCGACTCGACTCCCATGCTGGTTGTCTCCGGCCAGGTCAAGCGCCCCGACCGCATGTTCTCGGCCGATGGCCACCCGCTCGGCATGAGGCAACTCGGCGTGCAGGAAATCGACATCGTCTCCATCGTCAAGCCCATCACCAAGTACGCCGTCACGGTTCTCGAGCCGAAAGACATTCGCTACCACATGGAGAAGGCTCTCTACCTTGCCCTCCACGGCCGTCCCGGCCCGGCTTGGATCGACATCCCCCTCGACGTTCAAGCCGCGCCCATTGACTCGCCTTCCACCCTCCGCGCCTTCGATCCGGCCGAACTCCCCCCTCCCGCAGCCTCCAACCTCGTCGACGAAGTCGCCCATCTTATTGCCAAGCTCAACCAATCCGAGCGCCCGCTGCTCTTCGCCGGCAATGGCATCCGCCTGGCCCATGCTGAAAAGGAGTTCGAACAACTGCGCACGCTGCTCGGAATCCCCACCGTGGCGACATGGTGTGCGGCCGATCTGGTTCCCACCAGCGACCCAACCTATGTCGGCCGTCCCGGCTCCGTCGCCGCCCGCGGTGCCAACTTCGCCCTCCAGAACTCCGACTTTCTTCTCGCCATCGGTGTGCGGCTCGATTTCGCCATCACCGGCTATGCCCCGCAGAATCTCGCCCGCGAAGCCCATAAAGTTGCCGTCGACATCGACGCCGCCGAGCTCCAAAAACTCCACCCGCACCTCCAGCAGCCCATCTGTGCCGACGCCCGTCTATTCCTGCATGAACTGCTCCGCCAGCGCGCTTCCATCCATACCCGCGACCGTTCCCCCTGGAACGCCCGCTGCGCCGATTGGAAGTCGCGCTATCCCGTGGTAACCGCCGAACACCGCAATCCTGAAAGCAAGGTCAGCATCTTCCATCTTGCCGAAGTCATCGGAACAGAGTCCAATCCCGGCGATCTCCTCGTCTCTGGCAGCTCCGGCAGCGGCATTGAGATCTTCCTGCTCGCCTATCCCACGCGCAACGGCCAGCGCATCTACCATACCGCCGGCCTTGGAGCGATGGGCTACGGCCTGCCCATGTCTCTCGCCGTGTGCCTCGCCGGCGGCCGCGGGCGCACCATTCTCGTCGATGGCGACGGCGGCTTCCAATTCAATATTCAGGAGCTCGAGACCGCCTCCCGCCTCCAGCTTCCCGTCAAGTTCTTCGTCCTCAACAACGATGGATACGCCTCCATCCGCGCCTCCCAGACCGGCTACTTCGGCAAGCCCAGCATCGGATGCGACAGCCGCACCGGCCTTACCGTTCCCGATATGAGCAAGGTAGCCGCCGCCTATAACATCCCCTGCGTCGTCATTCCCAATCAGAGCAACCTGCGCGCGGATGTCCAACGCGCGCTCGCCATCGAAGGCCCAGTCGTAATCGACGTCCACGTCATCCCCGACGAGATGCGCTCTCCACGCCTCCAGTCCTACCAGAAGCCCGACGGCTCCATGGTCTCCAAACCCCTTGAGGATTTGTTCCCGTTCCTCCCGCGCGAAGAGTTTCTGGCCAACATGATTGTCAAGCCGCTGGAAGAGTAAGAGTATGGGCGACACTCAATCCGGTGAGGGAGGAACTTGATTTCCTATTCCGATCTTCGAAAATCGAAAAGAATACCTCTTGCCGAGGCAGTCCCGCTGGACAAGCCGCTGACGGTTTATGTCGAGCCCACCAACCGTTGCAACTTGAGCTGTTCATTCTGTCCTCAAAGCGAATCCTTTCTTCCGCCGGCCTTCCCAAAGTGGTCAATGGACAGTGGTCAGTGGACAGCCCCTTGATCGCTTTGCCGATGATTCTCACTCTTCCAGCCGCATCTGTTCACTGCCCACTGT
>Ga0182014_10000302_pt1 | contig 62477 bp, 38 predicted proteins | sample 612S2DmetaG_FD_120489 | JGI IMG/M metagenome (GOLD analysis project Ga0182014, IMG submission 120489) | Permafrost microbial communities from Stordalen Mire, Sweden - 612S2D metaG | ecosystem: Environmental > Terrestrial > Soil > Wetlands > Permafrost | place: Sweden: Stordalen | collected... | reverse complement strand
GTGCTTCTGAGGAATCTCCCAGATGGTTTGGTTATTGGCATCCAGCTCGAACTGATAGACGTAGCTGCTGGCGCTGGAGGGGTAATCCCAACTGAAATTGGGCGTCAGGCTGACGCCGGTTCCCGCCGGGGAAAGGCTGGTGGCAAAGGCGTCCAGTACGCCGGTGACCGCGGCGTTCAGGTTTTCCGAGGTGCCATCGTCGTAGGTGACCTTGAAGGTGTAGGAATCGCCAACAACCGGTGTGCCGGTCACTTGGGGCCAGTAGTCGAACTCGTTGTTATAGTTGTTAAACGCGTCCGTGGCGATGTCAGCGGGCAGCACCACATCCACAACGGTTCCATTGACATTGGGAGTTTCCGAAAGAAGCTCGACGGCCACCGGCAGCTTGTACTCGCCGTAGACCTGGAAGCCAACGCTGTAATTGGTGCCGCCGCTGCCGGTGCTCGTCTGTGTCTTCACTTGGACGACGCTGTTGCTGCTGGGCAGAGTGAAGTTTTGATTTGGCGTGGCACCGTTGACGGTCACGGAAATCATGCCGACCCCGTTGCTGGTGTTGGAGAGTTCTCCCGGGCCGCCGATCAGGCCGGAACTGAACTGGTCGAGGAACCCGAAGACCTGGCAACTGGTTCCGTTGGGAACTGTGACCGAGTACGCCTGCGGACTGACCGGGCTTGTAATCCTTTCAGCATAGATAGTGCCCGAAGCGTAGCAACCGACATAGAGCGGGCCGCCAGCCAGCGTGACGCCAGTTGGCGGGGCAAAGGTGACCGTGCCGGAGAGCGCGCTGCCGGTCGAGGGAGCGCCGATGAGCAGGCCGCCGGAAGGCTGGGCCGCGGAGTAGTTGCCGACCGTGCTGCCCACCAAGCCCGCCGCCCGGAAGTAGTAAGTTTGGCCGGTTATCAGCCCGGTGACAATCCAAGAACTGTTTCCGCCTTGCGCCGGGAAGCTCTTGGTAATAACTCCTGAGGCGAAGGTCGAACTGGTGCTGTATTGGAGGTTGTAAGAGGTTGGCATCTCGACGCCGCCGTTGTTGCATCCGCTGCCATTGCAAATCGGGTCGAAGGAAACTACTGCGCCGCCGCTGAATACGCCCGATCCATTGCTGGGATCCCAGGTGGGAGTCAATGTGCCGAGAGAGACTGCCGATGGATCTTGCAGCGTAAAGTTTTGGTTGCTCAGGCCAGCGCTGGTTACGTTGAGATTGGAGAGGCTCCCCGTGGGGTCGGAGGCGTTCTCGAGGCCAAAGCCTATGCCGTCCATATAGGCCTTCAACGTGTACGTGCCGGCCGGTACGCCGTGAATGGTGTAGGCCATGCCCGAAGCAAGGGATCCCGCATTGAGTGCGTTGATGGTTGTGCCCAGATTCTGGTTGCAGTTGCTGCAGCCGTTATTGGGAATCAGCTCCAGATAGACCCAGCCGATCTTTGGACCGGTATAGGTGACCGTTCCTGAGACGGAGTAGCCCGCGTTCGAGTTGGTGATGTTGATGGTGTAGTTCTGGGTGAGTGAACCGTTTGCGCTATCGGTCACCGTGACGTCGAGCGCGACCGGGGTCGCCGTGCCAGGCGTTCCGCTAATGACCAACTCGTTGGTGCCCTGCATGCTGACCACAATGCCGTTCGCGACCGGCAACTGTCCCTGCTGGTATGCGGGAACCGGGGTAAGGGTACCGCCGACCATTACGCTGAAGAGATAGCCTGAGCCGTTGCCACCGGAGACGGTAATCGTCTCGTTATAGTTCTGGCCGACCGTGCCAGATTGCAGGGGGCTGGGGTTAAGAGCAAACGTCATCGCGCCGTAGACCGTGAAGCTCTGCGAGACTGGCGAGGCCGCAGCGTAGTTGGAGTTTCCGGACTGCGTGGCCTGAATGGTGCAGTTCCCAGCAGTGAGCATGGTGGCTGTTGTGCCGGAGACCGAGCAAACGGAGGTCGTCTGCGAATTAAAGCTAACCGTCAAACCGGAGCTGGTGGTGGCGATAAGCGCCAATTGCATTCCTACATCCTGGGGGCCCGGGGCGGGGAAGTTGATGGTTTGCGTTGGGGCGTTGACCGTGAAACCCTGCGAGACCGGCGTGGCTGCGACATAATTTGCATTTCCAGCCTGAGTCGCTTGAATGGTGCAGGTTCCTGTGGTGAGCATGGTAGCGGTGGTGCCGGAGACCGAGCAGACGGAGGTCGTCTGCGAATTAAAGCTAACAGTCAATCCGGAACTGGCCGTGGCGGCAAGCGTCAGCGGCGTTCCCACATTCTGGGCACCCGGATTGTTGAAGGTGATGGTCTGAGTTGCGGCGTTGACTGTGATGTTCTGCGAAACCGCCGTGGCGGCTGCATAGGTGGAATTGCCGGTCTGTATTGCCTGAATGGTGCAGGTCCCGGTGGCGAGCATCGACACTGTTGTGTTGGAGACTGTGCAGATGGAAGTCGTTAACGAAGAATAGGTGACTGCCAATCCAGAGCTGGCCGTGGCGGAAAGCGTCAGCGGCGTTCCCACATTCTGGACACCCGGATTAGTAAAGGTGATGATCTGCGCCTCGCCGTTGACGGCGAAACTCTGCATGACGGGCAAAGCCGCCGCATAGCTCGTATTGCCGGCCTGGTTTGCCTGAATGACGCAGGAACCAGAGGTGAGCATGGTGGCTGTCGTGCCGCTGACGGTGCAGATTGAGGTTGTCTGCGAATTATAGGTGACTGCCAAGCCAGAGCTGGCTGTAGCGGAAAGAGCTAGCGGCGTTCCCACAGTCTGGGCGCCGGGGTTGGCGAAAGTGATGGTCTGCGCTTCGAGGTTGACAAGGAAGCTCTGTGAGACCATTGGAGCCGCCGCATAGATCGTATTGCCGCTTTGGTTTGCCTGAATGACGCAGGTCCCGGAGGTCAGCATGGTGGCTGCCGTGCCGGAAACCGTGCAGATTGAGGTTGTCTGCGAAATATAGGTGACTGCCAAGCCAGAGCTGGCTGTAGCGGAAAGAACTAGCGGCGTTCCCACGGTTTGGGCGCCGGGGTTGCCGAAGGTAATGGTCTGCGCTTCGCCGTTGACGGTAAAGCTCTGCGAGACCATCGTGGCCGCCGCATAAGTAGTGTTGCCGGGCTGCGTGGCCTGAATCGTGCAGGTCCCGGTAGTGACCATCGTGGCTGCCGTGCCGGTGACCGTACAGACGGAGGTTGTGGTCGAAGCAAAGGTGACCGCCAAATTGGATGTGGCCGTGGCGGAAAGAGCCAGCGGCGTTCCGACATTCTGCGCGCCGGGGGGAGCGAAAGTGATGGTTTGCGCTTCTCCGTTGACGGTGAAGCTCTGCGAGACCGGCGTGGCCACCGCATAGCTTGCGTTGCCGGGCTGCGTTGCCTGAATGGTGCAGGTCCCGGAGGTGACCATCGTGGCTGCGGTGCCAGAAACCGTGCAGACTGATGTCGTCTGCGAGTTATAGATGACCGCCAAGTTGGAGCTGGCCGTGGCAGAGAGCGTCAGCGGCGTTGCTACAGTTTGGGCAACAATCGTACCGAAGGTGATGGTCTGCGATTCGAGGTTGACGGTGAAGGTCTGCGAGACCGGTGTTGCTGCCAAGTAGCTTGAGTTGCCAGCCTGCGTGGCCTGAATGGTGCAGGTCCCCGCAATCAGCATGGTGGCTGACGTGCCGGAAACTGTGCAGACAGAGGTTGTGGTCGAAGCAAAGGTGACCGCCAAATTGGATGTGGCCGTGGCGGAAAGAGCCAGCGGCGTTCCCACCGTCTGAGTGCCGGGATTGCCGAAGGTGATGGTCTGCGTGGCAGCGTTGACCGTGAAGCTCTGCGAAACCGGTGGGGCCGCTGCATAGCTTGAGTTTCCAGGCTGCGTGGCTTGAATAGTGCAGGTTCCAGAGGTGAGCATCGTGGCTGCCGTGCCGGTGACCGAACAGACGGAGGTCGTCAATGATGCATAGGTGACTCCTAAGCTCGAACTGGCCGTGGCGGAAAGAGCCAGCGGCGTTCCTACAGTCTGGGTAGCAATCGTGCCGAAGGTGATGGTCTGCCCTTCAGCGCTGACTGTGAAGCTCTGCGAAACCGGCGTGGCTGCCGCATAGCTTGCGTTGCCGGTCTGAGTGGCCTGAATTGTGCACGTCCCGGTCGTGCTAAACGCCGCTGTCGTGCCGGTGACCGTGCAGACGGAGGAGGTCAATGATGCAAAAGTGACCCCCAAGCCAGAACTGGCTGTAGCGGTAAGAGCCAGCGGCGTTCCCACTGCCTGGCCTGGAATCGGAGCGAAGGTGATGGTCTGCGCTTCGGCGTTGACGGTGAAGCTCTGCGAGACCTTGGGAGCTGCCGCATAACTAGCGTTGCCTGCCTGAGTGGCCTCGATGGTGCAACTCCCGGCGATGAGCATGGTGGCTGCGGTGCCAGAAACTGTGCAGACGGTGGGCGTCGTCGAGTCAAAGCTAACCGCCAAGCTGGAGCTGGCTGTGGCGGAAAGCGTCAGCGGCGTTCCGACGTTCTGGGTGCCAGGGTTGCCGAAGGTGATGGTCTGCGCTTCGAGGTTGACGGTAAAACTCTGCGAGACCGCGGTAGCAGCGGAATAACTAGCGTTGCCCGGTTGCGTGGCCTGAATTGTGCAGGTTCCGGCGATAAGCATGGTGGCTGCGGTGCCAGAAACTGTGCAGACGGAGGTCGTTTCCGAAGCATAAGTGACTGCCAAGCCAGAGCTGGCCGTTGCAGAAAGCGTCAGCGGCGTCCCGACATTCTGGGTGCCAGGGTTGGCGAAGGTGATGGTCTGTGATTCGGAGTTGACCGAGAAGCTCTGCGGAACCGCCGTTGCAGCGGCATAGCTTGCGTTGCCCGGCTGCGTGGCCTGAATGATGCAGGTTCCAGAGGTGAGCATGGTGGCCGTCGTGCCGGAAACCGTGCAGACCGAGGAGGTCGTTGATGCAAAAGTGACCCCCAAGCCGGAGCTGGCAGTGGCGGAAAGCGTCAGCGGTGTTCCCACGGTCTGCGTAGAAATCGTGTTGAAGGTGATGGTCTGCGATTCGCCGTTGACTGAGAAGTTCTGCGAGACCTGAGGGGCAGCGGCATAGGTTGTATTGCCGGCTTGATTTGCCTGAATTGTGCAGGTTCCAGAGATCAGCATGGTGGCAGCCGTGCCGGAAACCGTGCAGACCGAGGATGTGCCTGATGTAAAGGCGACTCCCAAGCCGGAGCTTGCCGTGGCGGAAAGTGTCAGAGGCGTTCCGACTGTTTGAGTGCCGGGGCTGGCGAAGGTGATGGTTTGTGCTTCGCCGTTGACGGTAAAGGTCTGCGAAACCTGCGGGGCAGCGGCATACGTTGTGTTGCCCGCCTGATTTGCCTGAATGGTGCAGGTTCCGATAGCGACCATCGTGGCTGCCGTGCCAGAAACCGTGCAGATGGAAGTCGTGGTCGAAGTAAAACTGACTGCCAAGTTGGAACTGGCCGTGGCGGAAAGCGTCAGCGGCGTTCCTACGTTCTGGACGCCAAGGGGGGCGAAGGTGATGGTCTGCGCTTCGCCGTTGACGGTAAAGGTCTGCGAAACAGCCGTGGCCGCCGCATAGTTTGTGTTCCCGGGCTGCGTCGCCTGAATGGTGCAGGTTCCCGAAGTGACCATCGTGGCTGCCGTACCGGAAACAGTGCAGACAGAAGGCGTGGTCGAAGCGAAGCTGACCGCCAAACCGGAGCTAGCTGTGGCAGAAAGTGTCAATGGCGTTGCCACAGTCTGAGTGCTGGGATTGGCAAAAGTGATGGTCTGAGAGGCAGTGCCGATTGTGATTGTGTAACCCAGGGTCGCTGGCGTATCTCCGAAGTAGTCAGCAGCCAGGACCGTAAAGGAATATGTTCCCGGGGTCGTAGGTGTTCCTGTGAGCGCGCCAGTGCCTGTGTTCAAGAGCAATCCAGGGGGCAGGGAACCGGTGTAACTGTAAATTAGCGCACCCGCGCCACCAGTGGCTGCCGCGCTGCCGACATATGCCGTGCCGTAAGTCCCGGTGGTTGGCATTGCACCTATAATGATGATCGCCTGAGCCTGGGTGATGGTCACGGTCAGTTGCTGAGAGGCCGTCAAGGGCGTTGGCGTGCCTGAATCAGTCACATCGAAGGTATAGGTTCCACCCGTCTGCCCATTTGTCGGGGCCGGACCTGTCAACAAACCTGTCGAGGAAAGGCTCCAGTTCGTCGGCAGAGGCGTACTGGCATCCACAGTCCATTTGTAGGGGGAAATGCCGCCGCTGGTGGTCAGTTGCACTGAATAGACCGCGCCGACCGCGCCCGTTAATTGCGTGGAGGTCGTCGAGATCGCCAGCTTGGCCGGCACCGTCAACGTCAAGGTTCCTGTCTGGTTGGTGTTTGCCACTGAGGTGGCCGTCACGGTCACGGTCAGGGTAGAACTGGTGGCGGCGGGCGCCGTATAGGTAGCCGAAGAGGCTGTTGTGTTCGAGAGGGTTCCCCCACCGGTCACGGCCCATGTCACGCCGTCTGCGTTCATGTCGTTGGTTACCGTCGCGGTCATTGCCACTGTATCCGCGCCGTCTACCGTCGTTGCCGTTGCTGTTACGGCAACACTGGGCGGCTTGGAGCTGCCACCGCACCCGAACAAGTAGAAAGACAGAACGATTGCCAGACCAGAAAGTACGAACCTTTTCCAGTACACAGAAGCCTCCTCAGAAAGAACCCGTTTCAAAATAAGCAAGTGAATTCAAGTCTTATAAGCGGGTTCAGGCGTACTTTCAACTGAAATTGAGCGAATATCGGATATTTGCGCTCGATTTCGTCTCTTTTCGTCCAATTACCACATCTTTCTGCGCATCAAGCAGGGTGTGTCGCATTGTCATGGAGATGCGGTATACTGGCGAGAATTTCGAGAATCCCCGATCTTCCTCCGTCTGGAGACCCGATGGCCGCGTCTCTGAGTTTCCGACAGAAAATCCGTCTCCTCTCCACCTCCTCCCCCGAGACCCGGCTGGATAGTTGGAAGGAGATAGCAGCCTATCTCGGTCGCGACGCGCGCACGGTTCAGTTGTGGGAAAAGCAGGAGGGGCTGCCCATCCACCGCCATGCTCATCAGGCCAGGGCCAGTGTCTATGCCTATCCTGCGGAGCTGGATGCGTGGCTGAAAATGCGGACGGAGGAAAAAGTCGCCCGAGTTGCTCCCCAGACGCCTGAGGCTGAAGAATTGCGCACAGCCAGACTCCCCGGCATTCACTGGCGGCTGGCGGCAGTCGTGCTGCTTGTGGGGATTCTAGGGGCTGGTTACTGGTTTGTAACACACCGCAAGATAGTGCCCAACCCGCCTACCGGGGTGCTTGTGGTTCTTCCGTTTGAGAATCTATCGCCTTCAGAGGATCTTCTGGTAGATGGATTGACCGACCTCCTGATCACCGATTTGGGCCGAGATGGGAAGATTCAAGTGATCTCCCGGCGCTCGGCGATGCAATTCAAGGGGCAGCATCTTCCCTTGCCGCGGATCGCCAGCAAACTCCATGCGTCCCTGGTGCTGGAAGGCACAGTCACACGGTCTGGCGACACGATGCGGATTACGGTGCAACTGCTGGATGCAGTGCAGGACCGCTCTCTATGGGCCGCTAGTTATGGCCGCAAAACGAATGACGTTCTTGCCTTTCAGGACGAGATCGCGGCCACAATTGCCTCGGCGGTCACACAAAAGCTGACAGGAACCGTTCTGCCCACGAGTACGTCCTCCCAAGCCGTGGACCCGCGGGCAAGGCTTGCTTATCTGACTGGGCGCCATTTCTGGGACCAGAGAGACGAACTTGGTTTACAGAAATCCATTGCATACTTCCAGCAGGCCGCCGCCATCGATCCCCACTATGCTCCGGCGTTCGCCGGCCTGGCCGATAGTTACAACCTGATGGCCGGGGGAGGGATGCACTCTTCCGGCGAGGCATTTTCGCAGGCAAAGGCCGCGGCGCAAAAGGCTCTTTCGCTCGATCCTTCTTCCGCCGAGGCATACAATTCACTCGCCTTTGCCACCTATCGGCAAGACTGGGACTTCAACCGCGCCGACCAGTATTTCCGCAAGGCGATCGACCTGAACCCCAACTATGCCGTAGCGCACCAGTGGTACGGCGAGTTTCTAGGCGATATGCGGCGCTTCGACCAGAGCATTGCCGAACTTCAGAAGGCTCGGGAACTGGATCCCTTGTCGGCCATGGTGGGCTGCGATCTGGCCGAGGGATACCAACACGCCGGTCGCATTGAGGAAGCCGAAGCCGAGTTCAAGCGCGTGCAGAACCTGTATCCGGATTTCGTCCCAGCGCACGTTTACCTTGTCGGCCTCTACTCCAAACTGTCGAACTTTGCCGCTGCCGAAAGCGAGGCCCAAGACTATTTCAAGCTTACTGGTGAGGATACGCCGCTCCAGATGGTGCGGATTCAACGGGAAGCTGCAACCGGCAGCATGGATAAGGCCCGCCGTAATGTGAGCTTCTTGCTGAACGGCAAGAGCGGATTGCGTTTCAGCTCCTACCAAAAGGCGCAGATCTTCTTTGCCTCTGGGCAGAAAGAGGCAGGCTACGCGGCCCTTGAAGAGGCTTACCACGAGAAATCCTGGTGGCTGGTGACCATGTTGGTCGATCCAGGTTTCGACTCGGTGCAGCAGGAGCCCAGGTTCCGCGGCGTTGCCAAGCGCGTCGGTCTGCCGGTATAAACCACCCTTCTCTTGCGCTTCGGATTCCGGTCGAAGAACTTCTGTCTCATTTCTTGGGATGCGACGCGGTTCAAAAGTGACCGTTGCCGCAGTCTCTGGGAGTGCCTTTCGCGAGCATGGCAGATAAAGCTGGGGTACGAACTCTTTTCATGGCGGCGGGGTTACATTGCACTGATTGGAAACGGTTCCCGAGTATTCCAGAGCGTTTTGGGAATACATGTAGACTTTATGAGGGGCGTGCAGGGAGCCTTTTACTTCCACCCCAACGAGCAAAGTCCGCTCGTTGGGGACCCCGGAGAGGAAAAAGGCACTTAGTGGCGCGCTTTCGGTTTACAGCAATTCCCAAAATGCTATAGCCAGAGGAAATACATGAAAAATGCCATTGAAGTTTTGCGGACTCGCCGCAGCATTCGCACCTACGCCGACAGGCCCGTAGAGCATGGGATTATTGAGGAAATCATTGATTGCGCTCGCCTTGCTCCGACAGCAATGAACGATCAGCCGTGGGATTTTGTGGTTCTGACGGCCCGGGAAGATTTGCGCCAGATTCCACTGATGCTGGGGCACGGGGAGTTTATTGCCAACGCGGCGTTTGCCGTACTTGTGCTGGCGCGGGAAACCGACTGTGCCCTTGAGGATTGCTCAGCAGCCACAGAGAACCTGCTGATTGCCGCCGCCTCCCACGGCATTGGTTCCTGCTGGGTGGCCGGTGCCCGGCAGCCTTATGCTCCGGTCGTGGCCAAAGCTTTCGGGGCGCCTGAAGACCGGCAGCTCATTGCCATCGTCTCCTTTGGCTATCCGGCAGAGAACCCGCAGGTGGAAAAGCGGACCCTGGCGGACGTCCTGCACTGGAACTGGTTTTAGGCAATTCGCCTGGTTTGAGTGGAGTCTTAGGCATCGTGCATGGTTTTTGCTCCTTATTAAGGAAGGAACAAGACGATGGCAGCGGTTTCCTACTCCGGTAACAGATCCTTCATATAACACTATGTATTTCAATTGCATATAGCCAGATCCATGTTCCAGGGCAAGGGATGTTCCGTTGGGAACTAACCGCAGTGCATCCGTGACCGCTGTCACCGTTCCTGAAATTCACCCAAGTTAATATCGCTGTATGGCTATCGATATAAGTTTATCGAATGTCCCGTGTGTCAAACGGGTTGAAGCGCCGTCGATCCCACAGCCAAGTCTGGGGCGCCTGCCTCAGTACCACCACTACCTCGTAGATTTAGCGGCCAGAGGGGTGCACCAGGTGTCGTGCAGCGTGATTGGCCGGGATCTGAGCCTTGTGCCAGTCCAAGTCCGCAAGGATTTGGGATACACCGGGATCGTCGGCAAGCCGAAAACCGGCTACGTGGTTGCCGAACTCATTCTAGCCATCGAAACATTTCTGGGCTGGAACAATGTGACCGAGGCTTTTCTTGTGGGAGCGGGCAATTTGGGCACTGCGCTCCTCGGCCACGAGCGGTTCTCAAGCTTCGGTTTGCGCATCGTGGCTGCATTCGATACCGACCCCGAGAAGGTAGGGAAGCAAATCCACGAGAAGGTCGTTCTGCCTATCGAAAAGCTCGCCGATCTCGCTCCCCGAATGAGCATCCATTTGGGAATCATCACCACACCGGCCGAAGCTGCGCAGACGGTGGCGGATGAAATGGTGAAGGCGGGTATTCAGGCTATTTGGAACTTTGCTCCAGTCAAGCTGAATGTTCCCGCACACATCATCGTGCATAACGAAGATCTTTACTCCACGCTGGCTTCGCTTTCCTGGAAGCTAGCAAGACGATTTCAGGTTCCAATTCAAGAAAACGGGAGGTCGCTCTGATGGCGTCCGCGCCAATGACTGTTGACCGTGCCGGAAAATTTGAAAAGGTGTGCGCAATACTGGATTATCACGCACGCCGTCCGGCAAGGCTGATTCCGATCCTGCAAGCGATTCAACACGAATACCAATATCTGCCCGAAGAAGTACTTACGTATGTAGCGACCTCGCTCGACGTTCCGGCGGCGCGCGTATTTGGAGTGGCGACTTTCTATGCTCACTTCGCGTTGGAGCCCAAGGGAAAACACGTCATCCGGGTCTGCGACGGAACGGCTTGTCACGTAAAACAGTCCCTTCCTGTTCTGAACGCACTGCGCGAGAAGTTAGGCACGAGTGAAACGAACAAGACCACTGCCGATATGCTCTTCACCGTTGAGACGGTTGCCTGCCTGGGCGCATGCGGGCTGGCCCCGGTGATCGTTGTCGATGAGCAAGTGCACGGCCAGATAACTCCGGAGCGTGCCATGGCTCTGGTTGACGAAATCAAGGCCACGGAAGAGTCGTTTGCAACAGCTTCCACGGCTTCTGCTGAGCAGCCCTCAGCCGAGGAAGCCCATGACTAACACGGAAACTCCTTTGTCAGTGCCGGCGAATCAGCACGGAATCTCCACGCTCGCCCAGGTACGCCGGGTGATCATCTGTGCCGGAACCGGATGTATGGCCAATGGGGCCATGGACGTCTTTGAGCGTTTTCAGAGCGAGATGGAGGGCTCGGGGATTCATGTGATTCTCGAACTTCGCCCGGAAGCCGCCGACCACGAGATTCGACTCTCCAAGAGCGGCTGCCAGGGCTTTTGCCAGATGGGGCCGCTGGTCTCGGTGGTGCCGGACGGGATTCTCTACACGAAAGTTCGCAGTGAAGACGTTCCTGACATCGTTCAGCAAACGCTGGTTGGTCATCAGGTTGTAGAGCGGCTTCTCTACAAGGATCCGGCAACTCGCCAGAAATGCCGTGGGCTGGAAGATAATCCTTTCTACGCGCGCCAAAGCCGCTTCGTGCTGCGTGAATGCGGATTCCTCGATCCCGAAGATATTCACGAGTACATTTTGCACGGCGGGTATCGGGCGGCGAGGAAAGCATTTGTCGAGATGTCGCCGGAGGAAATTTGCACGACGATCCTGGACTCCGGCCTGCGCGGCCGTGGCGGCGGCGGTTTTCCGACAGGGCGGAAATGGAACGCAGCGAGGGTGCAGAACTCGGCGAAGAAATACGTCATCTGCAACGGCGACGAAGGCGATCCCGGCGCGTTCATGAACCGCTCTGTGATGGAGGGCAACCCGCATAGCGTGCTGGAAGGCCTGATCATCGCGGCACGGGCGATCGGCGCCAATGAAACTTTGGTTTACGTCCGCGCCGAATATCCGCTGGCTGTCGAGCGTATGCGCCGCGCCGTGGCGGATGCCGAGCGCGAAGGCATCCTGGGAAAGAATGTCTTCGGAACGGGCCAATCGATGAAGTGCGAAGTGATGGAAGGCGCCGGGGCGTTTGTCTGCGGCGAAGAGACGGCCATGCTCGCATCGATCGAAGGGCAGCGCGGTATGCCCAGGCCCAAGCCACCGTTTCCCGCGCAGAGCGGACTATGGGGCAAGCCGACAATCATCAATAACGTCGAGACGCTGGCGCACGTATCCCGCATTCTGAACGAGGGCCCCGAGGTCTTCCGCAGCATCGGAACCAAAGAGTCTCCAGGCACCAAGACTTTCGCTCTCACCGGACACGTTGCCAACACGGGCCTGGTCGAAGTTCCCTTTGGTACTCCACTGCGCGAGGTCGTCCTGAACATTGGCGGCGGAGTGACGGACGATGCGGGAAAGTTATGGAAGACCGGTTTCAAGGCCGTGCAGATCGGCGGTCCTTCCGGTGGATGCTTGGTTCCGGAGCACCTCGACCTGCCACTTGCCTATGAATCGCTGCGATCCGTTGGCGCAATGGTGGGCTCTGGCGGGCTCGTGGTGATGAACCAGGGCACCTGCATGGTCAGCATTGCGCGCTTCTTCATGCAGTTCACGCAACGCGAATCCTGCGGAAAGTGCGTGCTGTGCAGGGAAGGAACCAAACAACTGCTTGCACTGCTCGACGACGTTATTGAAGGGCGAGCCGATGCAGGCACGCTGGAACTGATGGAGAAGCTCGCACACGCTGTTCAAGTCGGGTCATTGTGCGGGCTCGGGAAAACAGCTCCGAACCCAGTGCTCTCCACTTTGCGCTACTTCCGCAAGGAATACGAAGAGCATATCTTCGAAAAGCGCTGCCGGACAGGGCGGTGCAAGGCGCTACTGCGGCCAACGATCAATCAGGAGAAGTGCAAAGGCTGCCACCTGTGCGTTGCGGCCTGCCCGGTAGGAGCCATCAGCGGAGAAAAAAAGCAGCCGCACCACATTAATCCTGAACTGTGCATCAAGTGCGGAGCATGCGCGAAAGCCTGCAAAATTCATGCGATCGAGGGGATATAGCCAGATGAATAAGGTCATTCAGCCTACTTTGACGATCGATGGGCAAACCGTAGTGATCGAGGGGGAGCGCAACCTGCTCGAACTCGTTCGGAAGGCCAATATCGATTTGCCCACTTTCTGCTATCACTCCGAACTCAGCGTGTATGGCGCGTGCCGCCTATGCCTGGTTCAGGTGGAAGGGCGGGGAATCATGGCCGCCTGCTCGACGCCGCCGGAGCCTGGCCTAAAGATTCAAACCTCAACCCAGGAGATCCGGGAGATCCGCCGGATCTCAGTGGAGCTGCTGCTGGCAAACCACGATCAAAGCTGTCCGACCTGCTCGCGCAGCACGAACTGCCAGTTGCAGAGCTTAGCTCAGCGGCTGGGGGTCAAGGATGTACGCTTCAAGTCAGTACTGCAACGCGCTCCGCTGGACGTATCCTCGCCGTCGCTGGTTCGCGATCCAAACAAGTGCGTGCTCTGCGGCGACTGCGTGCGTATGTGCTGGGAAATTCAGGGAATCGGCGCGATTGACTTCGCTCACCGCGGGCATGAGGTCAGCGTGCAGCCGGCTTTTGGCAAACAACTCGGCGATGTCGAATGCGTGAACTGCGGACAATGCGCCAGCGTTTGCCCGACTGGCGCGCTGACGGTAAAGTCGGAAGTCGATCAGGTTTGGAGTCTGCTCTCTGATCCGAAAAAGACGGTCATTGTGCAGATTGCGCCGGCCGTGCGCGTAGGCCTGGGCGAGTGTTTTGGATTGAAGCCGGGAGATATCACCACAGGGCGCATCGTTGCCGCACTAAAACGCCTCGGCTTCGATCAGATTTATGACACGTCTTTCGCGGCCGATCTTACAGTGCTTGAAGAAGGTTCAGAGTTTTTGGAACGCAAAAAAGAAGGCGGACATCTGCCGATGTTCACTTCCTGTTGCCCCGGCTGGGTGAAGTACGCGGAGCAATACTTCCCTGAACTGCTGCCCAATCTTTCCACCTGTCGCTCGCCGCAGGCAATGTTTGGTTCGCTGGTGAAGGCGATGCTTCCCGATCAGCTCAAGATCGACCGCCGGGACCTCAAGGTTGTTGCCATCATGCCCTGCACGGCCAAGAAGTTCGAAGCGCAGCGCCCAGAACTTGGTGTGGACGCTGACCCGGACGTGGATCATGTGTTGACCACGCAGGAACTGGCCCAGATGATTCAGTCCGCAGGCATTCTCTTCGACACGTTGCAGCCCGAATCGTTTGATATGCCCTTCGGCTTCTACACCGGAGCCGGAGTGATTTTTGGTAACTCGGGCGGCGTGATGGAGGCCGTACTGCGCTTCGCTGCGGAAAAGGTCACAGGCAAGAAGCTGGAACATGTTGAGTTCCAGCAAGTGCGCGGCGATTCAGGCCTTCGCGAGGCCACCATTGCGGTCAACGGTTCAGAACTCAAGCTGGCCATCGTCCACGGATTGCGGAATGCTCGCGTCGTCGCTGAACAGGTGAGGGCTGGCAAAAGCAATTACGACCTGATCGAAGTGATGGCGTGCCCCGGTGGATGCGTGGGCGGAGCCGGTCAGCCAGTGACCACGGCAACCGATGCACGCGCGCTGAGAACCAAGGGCCTCTACAACGCGGACAAGATGCTACAACTGCATAAGTCGCAGGACAATGTCTTCATCACCGAGTGCTACGCGAATTTTCTTGGAAAGATCGGCGGAGAGAAGGCGCATCATCTTCTGCATACGACCTATCAGAGCCGCCACCGGATTGCGGATGAATTTCTTCCGCTGGTGCAGTCGCGTGGCGAAGACAAACTCAAAGTCAGCGTCTGCCTGGGAACGAACTGTTTTCTGAAAGGCTCGCAGGAAGTGCTGAATGGAGTACTGCGTCATGCGGAACAGAGCGGACTCGAAGGCCGCCTCGATGTGCGGGCAGGCTTCTGTTTCGATAAATGCGAGTGTGGCCCAAACATAATGATTGACGGCGAGTACGTTCATCACTGCACAGCCGAAAAAGCAGTTGAAGCAATTAACAGCCGAATCGAGAGCGACAACACGGGCCAGACGGCCGGCGTGGATACAGTACGTGTCGACGCTGACTGAGCGGTCAGAAGAGGAGAATGTCATGGATAAGGAACAACGTGCAGATTTCATCGATGAGCAAGAAATAGAAGGAATACTCGCTCCTCGTCAGCGCCCGGAACCGGCGCGAGTTCGTGAATTGCTAGCCAAAGCGCGCGAACTGCGCGGGCTTTCAATGGACGAAGTGATCTGCCTGACATTTGTTGATGATCCGGAGTTGCTTGCTGAAATCTACTCGACGGCGAAGGAAATCAAAGAAGAGATTTACGGATCGCGGCTGGTGCTTTTTGCGCCGCTCTACATCTCCAACCGTTGCTCGAATGAGTGCACGTACTGCGCCTTTCGCGCTTCAAACACAGATCTTACGCGCCGTACCTTGACGCAGGAAGAGATTGCCGAAGAAACCCGCATCCTGGTCCGCCAGGGCCATAAGCGCATTCTGATGGTTGCTGGGGAAGCATTGCCGGAACAAGGTTTTCAATACATCCTCGACTCCATCGCAACCGTTTACGCGACGCACGTTGGTCCCGGCGAGATCCGGCGCGTCAATGTGAATCTGGCCCCTGAAACTACGGAGCATTTTCGATTGCTGAAGCAAGCGGGCATCGGAACCTTCCAGCTTTTCCAGGAGACTTATCATCGCCCCACCTATGCGGAGGTTCACGTACGGGGCCGCAAGCGCGACTATGATTGGCGCACGACGGCGTTCGACAGGGCCATGGAAGCGGGCATCGATGATGTCGGCATCGGCGTTCTGTTCGGGCTCTACGACTGGCGATTCGAGATACTCGGGATGATGCAGCAAATTCGCCACCTGGAGCAGAAGTTCGGTGTCGGACCGCACACCATCAGCTTCCCGCGCATCGAGCCGGCCGTCGGTTCTGAAATTGCTTCCAGGCCACCTCATGCTGTGAGCGACGCCGACTTCCTGAAGATGATTGCGATCATGCGCCTCGCCGTGCCATACACCGGAATGATCATGTCCACCAGAGAAGGAGCGGATGTGCGCCGGGCCACGTTTGAAGTCGGCATCTCTCAGATTTCGGCCGGGAGCCGCACCGATCCAGGCGGTTATAAAGACGGTGAAGGCGACCCGAACGGCAGCCAGTTTCAACTGGGCGATCACCGCTCCGTCGAAGAGGTTGTCAGCGACGTAGTCTCGCTTGGCTATCTGCCTTCCTTCTGCACCGCCTGTTATCGCACCGGGCGCACAGGGCATGACTTTATGGATCTCGCCAAACCGGGAGAGATCAAGTACCACTGCTATCCCAATGCGCTTTCAACATTTCAGGAGTACCTCTGCGACTACGCCAGCCCGGGAGCCAAGGCAGCCGGCGAGGAGCTCATCTCGATTCAACTCGAACAGATGGACGAAAAACAAACTGCTTGCGCGCTGCCGATGTTGAATAAGGTCCGCGGCGGCGAACGGGACGTCTTCGTCTAGAAAGAGAATAAGGAGATCACCATGATACGGGCAACTTCAAAAGGATTTCGGCTGCACATCGGATTCTTCGGACGCCGCAACGTGGGCAAATCAAGCCTGCTGAATGCCATTACCCAGCAGAAGGTTTCCATCGTGTCGGAGGTGGCGGGCACGACGACCGATCCGGTCGAGAAGCCTATGGAACTGCTTCCCATCGGGCCGGTCCTCTTTGTGGACACTGCCGGAGTGGATGACATTGGCGCGCTCGGTGCACAGCGCATTGAGAAGACGCGGCAGGCAATTGGGCGTTCCGATGTCGGCGTGCTGGTTACCGAATCCGGCGTGTGGAGCGAGTTCGAAGAAAAGCTTCTGGCTGAGCTTCGTTCGCATGGAATTCCCGTGCTGGTGGCATTGAATAAAGCGGATTTGTGCCGCCCGGATCCAGAACATCTGATCCGCTTCGAGCAGGAGAAGCTGCCGTATGCTGAACTGATCGCGACTACCGGCGAAGGCGTGGATGCCTTCCGCACAAAACTTTGGGAGATTGCGCCGGCGGAATCTACCGAGTCCCAGGTGGTTCTGCGCGATCTGGTTGGGCCAGACGAAACCGCAGTGCTGGTGATGCCGATCGACAAGGAAGCGCCCAAGGGCCGCATCAAACAACTGCAAGCGCAATGCGTTCGTGACCTTCTGGATGGCGAGGCTTCTTGCGTGGTGGTGAAAGACGCGGGACTGAAGAAGGCCCTGGATAATCTGAAAACGCCTCCCAGCATCGTTGTCACCGACGCGCAGGTATTCGAGCAGGTCGCGCGCATCACTCCAGATTCCATTCCACTCACGGCGTTTTCGATTCTTTTGTCGCGCCTGAAGGGCGACCTCGTTGCGCAGACCAGAGCGGCCGTTGCCGTGGATTTACTGCAACCTGGCGACAAAGTTCTGGTAGCTGAATCCTGCACCCATCACCCGGTCGAAGAAGATATTGGGCGCGTGAAGATTCCGCGGTGGTTGGAGCGGTACGTCGGAGGCGAGCTGGAGTTCACTCACGTAAAAGGGCGCGATTTCCCTGAAGATCTTTCGCCCTACAAGCTCGTGATTCACTGCGGGGCGTGTATGTGGAATCGCCGGGAGATGCTGAATCGCATTGGCGAGTGCCAGCGTCAGGGAGTGCCCATCACGAATTATGGCTTGGTGATTGCTTATGCACTGGGCATTCTTGAACGTGCGCTGGAGCCTTTTCCGGAGGCCTTGGCTGCCTATAAGGAAGCGCGGGCCGAGCATCTGGAATTGCTCGCGGCAAGAGATTTATCTCGCGTCGATGAAAGCTGCATGAGTTTAGTCAATTAGCTGTGGCCGAACTGACCAAAGTCGATCTCCTCGGATGGCTTCGCGAGAGCAGGCCTTCCCGACTTCAGGCTTTGTACGAATGGGCCGATGCCATTCGCAAAGAGCACGTTGGCGATGCCGTGCACCTGCGCGGCCTGATTGAGATCTCAAGTCACTGCGTGCGGCAATGCATGTACTGCGGGCTGCGGCAAGGCAATCACGCCTTGCCGCGGTATCGCATGACGCCGGAAGAGATCCTCGACTGTGTTCGCGAAGCCGAGAGGCTCGGATACGGCACCGTCGTGATGCAGGCGGGTGAAGACGATCTGCTCACTGCGGAGTGGATTGCGGAGATCGTGCGGTGGATCAAGCGCGAAACGCAACTGGCGGTGACGCTGAGTCTAGGCGAGCGCCAGCAAGACGAATTGCGGCTATGGCGCTCCGCGGGCGCAGACCGTTATCTGCTCCGCTTCGAGACATCGGACGAAAGTCTGTTTCGTGTGATTCACCCTCGCCGTTTTTCCGGCGCTCCTGACCGCTTGATGCTGTTGAAACAACTGAAAGATTTTGGCTACGAGGCGGGCGGCGGCGTCATGGTCGGCATTCCCGGCCAATCGTTCGAGAGCCTGGCGCAGGACATTCTCACTTTTCGCGCGCTGGATCTCGACATGATCGGCATCGGCCCATATATTGCGCACGCCTCTACGCCTCTGGGTTCCGGCACGCTTCGTCCGGCGATTGTCCCTTCCGAGCAGGTTCCGAACAGTGAAGAGATGGTCTACAAGATGATTGCCCTGACGCGGATTGTTTGCCCTGACGCAAACATTCCCAGCACGACAGCGCTTGCCACCATTAACAAAGTTGATGGCCGGAAGCTTGGCCTCAAGGCCGGTGCGAATGTGGTGATGCCCAACTTGACACAAACAAAGTACCGCAGCCTGTATGAGATATATCCCGCGAAGGCATGCATTGAGGAAAGCGCTGCCGACTGCAATCAATGCCTGCGCGGGCAGATTCACTCGCTCGGACGTTTTGCCGGGCAGGGGCAGGGCGGGCGAGGCGAGATCGAGACCTTGAATGAGGTTCCCGTAAGAGTCACCACGGATGCGTTTTCACAATTTGTGCAGTTGCAGAACTAAGAGGTGAACTATGCCCCCAGAGGACGGCCTTATCGAAATTGAAGTTTGTCTCGGGAGTTCCTGTTTTGCGCGGGGGAACTCCGAGAATCTCGCTATCATTAATAAGTATGTGCAGAGCCACGGATTGGACGCTTCTGTACGCTTGGCCGGCAGACTCTGTCAGGACGAGTGCAAGCAGGGGCCCAATCTGACAATTGGTGGAGAGTGCCATCACAACGTCACCACGGAAAGATTGCGCGAGCTGCTGCAGCAGCCAGGCAGTCCACTGGGGGAAGAGCATGGAACGCCTTAATTTCATCAAGACTCGGAAGCACGAGTGCCAGGATTGTAATAAATGTATCCGCGAATGCCCGGTGAAGGCGATTCGAGTACAAGATAATTGTGCTCAGGTTGTGCCTGAGCTTTGCATCCTGTGTGGCAATTGCATACTGGCCTGCCCCAGCAACGCCAAGCAAGTTTGCGATGATCTTCCCACCGCCCAGGCTCTAGTGAATTGCAAGCGTAGGGTCGTTGCCTCGCTTGCTCCTTCGTTTGTGGCGCAGTATCCTGGAGTGCGCCCAGCACAGCTGATTCATGCTCTCAAGAAGCTAGGGTTCTATGCCGTATCGGAAACCGCTCTGGGCGCCCAGCAGGTTGCGGCCAGTGTCTCTTCGCTGATGCACACCGGCCCGAAACAGATATGGATTTCTTCAGCATGTCCGGCAGTCGTGGATTTCATCAGTAAATATCATCCGGAATGCCTGCCTTATCTTTGCAATGTCCTGTCTCCCTTGGTGACGCATTGCAAGATGCTGCGCGCGCATTATGGCGATGACATTGCAGTCGTCTCCATTGGGCCTTGCATTGCGGAGAAGAAGGAGGCTGAAAAGCACCCCGAGCTTCTCGATGTCGTCCTTACATTTGAAGATCTGGACAGTTGGCTGATGGAAAAAAACATTCGTCTTGCGGAAGTCATTGAGTCGTCAGAGGATTGTTTTGAGCCAGAGGAGGCGCGCGAGGGAGCGCTTTCCGCGATCGAGGGCGGTTTGGGCGCGGGCCTTGCGGGTAAGCATGAGTGTGATGATTTGCAATTCATGTCTGTATCTGGAATTCCGAATATTGAGCAGGCCTTGAAGGATATCTCCAAATGGGAGCCTGAGCGCAGCATCTTATTTGAGATGAGCGCTTGCTCTGGATCGTGCATCAACGGACCAAAGGCCGCGCACACTACATCGGTCGCGCGCCGCCGCTACGATATTGTCCACTACGCCAAACCTGCCGATGATCTTCCACGCCAGCCCTTGCTTGATATCTCTTACAGCTATGCGGCATCCCCAGCCGCTCGCAACGAGTACAGTGAGCAGCAAATGAAGGAAGCGTTGCGCACCGTTGGTAAGTATTCGATAGACGATGAACTGAACTGCGGGGGCTGTGGATATGACTCTTGCCGCGATTTTGCCCGCGCCCTGATTGCCCGCAACGCCGAGCGCATGATGTGCGCTGCATATACCCGCAAGCTGGCACAGAAAAAGGCCAATGCACTCCTTCAGAAAATGCCGTCTGCTGTTGTCATTGTCGATGAATATCTGAAGATCATCGAGTGCAACCCAAATTTTGCGCGCATTTTTGCCACCGATGCCGCACAGTCAAAAAAGCTGGAAGGCAGCGCACTAGGCGACGTAATGCCTTTCTCCTATCTGTTTCACCGTGTACTCGACTCGGGCGAAGATATTGTGGGCCACGACATCCGCTACCAGCGGGGCACCCTGAACGCTAGCATCTTCGCCATCGAGCCGCATTCCGTTTTGTGCGGAATCTTTCAAGACATCACCGAACCCATTTTCCAGAAAGAGCAGATCATTGGGCGCGCCCGCGAAGTTATCCAGAAGAACCTGAAGACCGTGCAGCAGATTGCCTTCCTCCTCGGCGAAAATGCAGCCGATTCTGAGATCATCCTCAATTCCATCGTGCGCTCGTTCAGTCCCGAAGAAGTTGACGACGACGAGGCCGGGGGCAGCAGTGACTAGCGCCGAGAGTTTTATTGAAGTCGATTCCTGCCAGCAAGCCAAGCAGGGCCAATTGATCTCTGGGGATGTCTTTCTTTCCCAGAAAGTCAAACTTGAAGACCGCGTTGTCTCCGTTCTTTCTGACGGCTTGGGCAGCGGCGTAAAAGCCAGCGTGTTGGCGACCATGACGGCGACAATGGCTTTGAAGTTCGCAGCCAGCGCGATGGATATGCGCAGGTCTGCCGAAATTATCATGGACACTCTGCCCATCTGCAGCGTGCGGAAGATCAGCTATTCGACATTCACCGTCGTTGATATGACCAGCACAGGCGAGACACGAATCATCGAGCACGGCAACCCGCCCTTTTTGCTGATTCGCCCAGAGGGTGAGTTGGTTATTCAGAAAACCGAGGTCCGTCCCAAACGTTGGCAGGATCGCCTAATCAACTTCTCGTCTTTTGAAGTCCAGCGCGAAGATCGCATCATTTTCTTTTCTGATGGCATTACGCAGGCGGGCATGGGCGAATTCCGAACCCCTTTAGGATGGGGCTTGGAAAACGTAGACAAATTTGTTCGCGAACAGATTCGCTGGGACCCGTATATTTCAGCCCGCGAGTTGTCGCGCCTTCTGGTCGCTCAGGCGGTAGAAATCGACGGCCTTGGTGCGAAAGACGACATTACCTGCGCCGTTGTTTACTTTCGAAGTCCGCGCAAGCTACTGGTGATGACCGGTGCCCCTTTTAATCGCGCTCACGACCAGGATCTCGCCAAGATGGCCGAACGTACTTCAGGACGCAAAGTCATCTGTGGAGGAACGACGGCGAACATCATTTCACGGCTCCTGGGCCGCGCGATCAAGATCGATATGCGCCAGCAGCTCGATCCCAAAGTTCCGCCTTCTGCGCGGATGGAAGGCTTCGAGCTGGTGACGGAGGGCACACTTACTTTGGGCGAAGTAGCTCGCCTTCTTGAAGAGGGATTCGATCCCGAAGGGATGAAGTCGAATGCGGCCGTGCGGCTTGCGAATATGCTGCTCGATAGCGATATTGTGAAGTTCGCAGTAGGCACAAGAATCAACGAAGCGCACCAGGATCCCAACATTCCGGTTGAGCTTGACCTGAGGCGCAATATCGTTAAGCGCATTGCGCAGTTGCTGGAGAGCAAACACATGAAACGGGTGATCATCCAGTACCTTTGAGCAGTCGAATGCTAACCTGTATATGATAGTTCCCGTTCTTTTCATTCCTCGCCCAGTGAGATTTCCGGGGAAGAACATTATTTTGCTTCTATGGGATAATATAGATCGGATGGGATCGTTCATCGTCGCAACTTATTGATTCCAGAAGTGGCAAAGCAGCTCAGGCGGCTTCGGCCAACAAGGGCTGAATGAAGAGAGTTCAGCAGTTTTCAGAACTGCACGTAGAATTTGTATTGTGGCCCCGTAGCTCAGTTGGATAGAGCGTCGGTTTCCTAAACCGCAGGTCGGCCGTTCGAATCGGCCCGGGGTCACCATTTCTTTTCCTGTGTTGCCCGTACTTTTTAGTCTGCCGACAAAGCTACCTCTCCGCGGTGGCTTCAGGGATGCAGCGCTCTGCGTCAGAGACTGCTCGGGTTTTGACTTTGCGCTCCTGTCCGTCTATAAAAGTTGATGGTATGGAAATTCGTTCCATGCCATCATGGCTGCCCCTTGAAGAGGCAGCGCACCCCACCACGGCAATCGCCAGGATGCTCGGGAAGACGGTGAAATTCCGTCGCTGCCCCGCAACTGTGAGCGCCCTTGTCCTTTGGCTCGTTCTATCGGTCAGGGCAGGGAACCAGCCAGGGTTTTTCAGCCAGTCGCTGAAATCCCTCATCAACCACTGCAGACGATCACCCCTGGGTCCGTTTGTGGGAAGGTGGCTGGAAGAGCGCAAGTCAGGAGACCGGTCCTCGCGCCCTCAACCCACTTGCGTTCCGAGGGGAACGAAGGAGCTTGTCATGTCTAAATTTGCGCAATCATTCTCCAGCCATTTGCATACTCAATCTGGGTGTGCGTTGTTCCGCGCCATAGCAGCTTGTCTGCTCATCTTCTGTGCCACTTTCTGCTCGGCTGCCGCCATTCGCGGCGTGGTCACGGACGCTTCCGGCGCCAAGGTTACCGGCGCCAGCGTTATTTTGATTAGCGGCGGCAATGTCGTCGGCTCCGCAGTCTCCACGGCCGACGGAAGTTTTCAGATCATGAGCGGGGTCGAGGGGAGATTCTTCCTTGTCGTTTCCGCAAAGAGTTTCCGCCAGTTGGAGACGCCCGGCTTCTACGCAGGCCGGCTGGACTCTGTGGAACACAATGTGGTGCTTGAACCCGAATGGGTGCGGGAGTCCATCGTGGTCACAGCCACCGGAACCCCCACTCCGCAGCCGCAGACCAGCGAGGCTACCAGCGTCCTGGGGCCGCTCGATCTGGCTCTGCGCGACGACATGGTGAGCGCATTGCGCCTGATGCCGGGTACCGTTGTGGTGCAGGCCGGCCAGCTTGGCGCGCAAACCTCGCTGTTTGTCCGCGGCGGCAACTCAGTCGCCAACAAAATCCTTTTGGATGGGGTGAGCGCTGAAGATATGGGCGGCAGCTTCGATTTTGGTCCGCTCTCGACCACTGCCGTCGAGCGGGCAGAGGTCTATCGCGGTCCCAATTCGAGTCTTTATGGAGCCGATGCGGGCAGCAGCGTAGTCAGCTTGACCACACCGCGCGGAACCACGAGTTTTCCGTCTATACTTTTCCAGGGTGATGCGGGCAGCTTCCATACCTCGCGCGAGCAGCTCGAAGTGGCCGGCGCGCACAACAAACTGGACTACTTGGGCGCCTTCAGTTGGCTGCAAACCAGTAACGATCTGCCCAATGACGAGTATCATGTGGCCACCTCAGCAGCCAACGTTGGCTGGCAGCTCACCGATACCACGCAGATTCGCGCCACCCTCCACTATGGCGTCGATGCCACCGGCCTTCCCAATGCCTGGGACTTCTATCACATCGCCGACAACGCCACCGAAAAGGACCAGGACCTTTTCGTCAGCGGCTCGATCGATAACCAGACCACGGCGTCGTTTCACAACACGCTTCGCTACGGCCTGACTCGCAAGCGCGAGCAGATAAATCTCTGGCAATTGTCGGGAAACTACAATTCGGCATACAACAGCTATTGCTGGGGTCCCGCATATTTTGGCAATCCGGTGACTATCACTGGAGCGAATGGATACTCTGCCACAGGACAGGCTGTGCTTGATTGCGCTACATACAGTTCCCAGATCGTTTCCAACCGCGATCAGCTGGTCTATCAGAGCGACTACCGGATTACACCGCATCTACAGGCGCTCATCGGTTTCCATTATGAGGATGAGCGCGGATCGGAGCCGGGAAGCTCCTATTATGCGCCGGTCGAGCGCGCCAACTACGACTATCTGGCTGGCGTGCATGGCGACTTCAAAAAACGCTTTTATTACACGTTGGGCGGCAGCTTGGAGCACTATTCGCTCTTTGGCACGCAGACCTCGCCGCACGCCGGGCTTTCCTATTACGCGCTGCGTCCGCGTTCGGGCATCTTCAGCGGCACGCGCATTTTGTTCAATTATGGCGATGCGGTGCGCGAGGCCAAACTGACCGACCAGTTCTACTCGCTCTACGACTTTCTTGTGAGCAACGGCTACCAGTCCAATGCCCAACAACTGCACGTTGGCCCGTTGGCGGCTCCCACCACGCGAACCTACGAAGGCGGCTTGGAGCAGAAATTCTTTAGCGAACGTCTGGTCTTTCGCTCGACCTATTTTCACAATCAGTTTGGCAAGGAGATCGAGTCGGTTCCCGCCCCTGTGCTGGTCACGCTGATTCCTGGCTTGACGGCAGCGGAGCTTGGCTACTATTACACGTACAACTACGGGCTTAGCGTTAATACCGAGGCCTTCCGTGCGCAGGGGATTGAGACCACCGTTGAGGGCGGTATCGGGGGCCGCATATTCATGCGCGGCGGCTACACCTATCTCGACGGCGTAGTGCAACGCTCCTTTACCAGCGACAATGAGACGGGCTACGGGCTAACGTATAACAACAACGGTGCTCTCATTCCCCTCGGAGGCTACACGCCGTTGGTGGGCGCGCGTCCCTTCCGGCGCCCGCCACACACAGGATTCATCACTGCAAGTTATGTCGGCCAGCGGCTCACAGGAGTATTTACCTCAGCCTTTGCCAGCCGTAGCGACGACTCCACCTTTTTGGAGAATATGGATGCTTACGGTGGCAACACGCTGCTCTTGCCCAACCGCAATCTGGACTGGAGCTACGCCAAGCTGGACCTGGGAGGCAGTTACAAGCTGCTTTCCTGGCTCAAAGTCTATGCCCAGGCGGAAAATCTCACCGACAGCCGGCACATTGCGCCCATCGGCTATCCCAGCCTGCCCTTCAATTTCCGCGCTGGCCTGCGGATTGAGTGGACCAAGACCAGCGGTCGCTGAGAGATTCTCCCGGCGTTCGAGTGCGGGGGCATGAAAGACGTACGTGGCGAGCTACGCATGGGGTTCGCCGCATCGTCTTCACCTCTTCGCCAAGTCCGCAACACCGGCATACGTCCGCCGCGCTTCTTCGAGTTTCGGACGTGTTTTCCACGGTTGCTCCTGGGAAATCACTGAGGGTATACTGCATTTTCACGGAAACCATGCATTATTGCCACGAATCATTTGTTTCCGTGGAGTAGAAAATCGGACAACGATGAGGCCTGGCCAGCGGCTTGGCTTTGGTCGTGTTGAGTCTTTTGTCGGGAGCCGGCGCCGACAGGAATGCGACTGGTAGGACGATTGGCGCAGGGAAGTTCATTCTGGCGGTCAATAGCCGGACGTACGCTGTCCTTAACGCCAATGCTGTTGGGTTCAGGCCGAACCCGTGAGAGGGCATGAGAGACGAGAGTTTAGATCGCTCGTTGGGCTGTGATGATTTCCTAACCACCGATGGGAGAACGCGTTGGCTTCGTCACGGCTCGAATCTCCGGCTTCGTAAACGGCAGGAATTCAGCCGTTTACAAGATATTCATTTCGGTCCAATATACTGTTCTCTGTGGGAAGCTTGTGCCCGCGGCGCCCCCAAAGCGGTTTTCGCCAAGGCGCCAGAACCGAAGGTGCAAGGAGTTCGTAATGCCCAGCGTAATACGCGTTGAGCGAGTCGTTCACAAAGGAGCGCTGCCGATCACCGACCCAGCGCATTCTCAACACCGGTAGCATTTTGGAGAGCCATCATGACCATGAAACAAATTCGTCAGAGCATTTTCTGCCTGATGATCCTCAGTCTCTCGGCGTGTTTGGGCACTTTTGCCCTGCACGCGCAGACTTCCACGCAAGGCTCGATTGCGGGGACTGTTCTGGATCCCTCCGGGGCCGTCGTCAGCGGCGCCGCCGTTACGATCCACAACATGGGGACCAACGCTGAGATTAAGCTGATCTCCGACAACAGCGGCTTTTTCAAGGCTGCGTTGCTGGAGCCTGGCACATACCGGGTGACGTTTGCCGCGCCCGGCTTTTCTACCTATCGCGCAGAAAACGTAATTGTCTCAGTCGGCCAGGTTTCCAGCGTTTTGCCGCATCTGACGGTTGGCGCGTCTTCGTCCTCAGTTGAGGTTATTGAAACGGCGCCGGTGCTGAACCTTGAATCGCCTGACTTCAGCGCCACGATGAATATGACCGCTCTTCAATCCATCCCCATCAACAACCGCCGCTGGTCCAGTCTGGCCATGACGACTCCGGGCGTCGTATCCGACGGCAATGGATTCGGTCTTGTCGCCGTCCGCGGAATCAGCCCAATTCTCAACAACGTTGAAATTGACGGCGCTGATGACAACCAGGCTTATTACGCAGAAGAGCGCGGGCGTACGCGTGAGGCCTATTCAACCTCGGCCAGCGCGGTCCGCGAATTTGCAGTCAATACCGGCGTCTACTCGGCAGAGTACGGCCGTGCCGCCGGCGGCGTCATCACTTCGGTGACCCAGAGCGGCAGCAACCAGTTGCACGGGCAAGCCTATTTCTGGGATCGCGAAAGCAAATGGGCAGCCTACAGCAATTATGCCAAGCTCACGACCTATAACTCCGCTTCAAATTCGTATGTCTCCGCCCCGATCAAGCCCGAGGATCTGCGCAAGATCTATGGCTTTACGGCCGGTGGGGCGATCATCAAGGACAAGCTATTCTGGATCTACACCTACGATCAGCATTCACGCATCTTCCCCGTTGTTGGTGTCCCAAATTCGCCGGCGACTTTCTACACCTTGCCAGCGACCGCGGTGCCGACTGGGGCGACCTGCGACTTGGGGCCCGCAAGCGCCACACTGGGCAAAATGACTGGCGACACAACAACCACGGCAACTCAGGACGGCTATGCATGCACGTTGGCCGCCCGTCAGGGTATTACTTACGCCGCGGCTGCCGCCTATTGGGCTACCGCAATCACGGGCCTTACTGGGGACATCGGGCCGGTAGCGCGCTCTGGTTATCAAGAGATCAACACTCCCAAGCTGGACTGGCAGATCAACTCCAAAGAGCATCTGAGCGTCCTCTACCATCGCCTCAACTGGGATTCGCCCGGCGGCGTTCAGACCGCGTCCACGGATATTTATGCCCAGGACACACAGGGCAATGATTACGTCCACCTGAACTACGGTGTGGCAAAGCTCACCAGCCTCATCACCTCAAACATTGGTAATGAGCTGCTCTACCAGTATGGTCGCGAACTGAATGACGAAAGTCAGCAGCCCTATACCAGCTACACCACGAACTATCTGACCGCAGGCGGAAATGTTCCTGAGGTTGCGCTGGCCACATCGACGAGCGGCTTTTTTATGGGCTCACCCTATTACTCCTATCGCAAGGCTCTTCCCGACGAGAGGAAGTGGCAGATCGGCGACGTTCTCTACTGGAACAAAGGCAATCACAGCTTAAAATTCGGCGTAGACGCTGTTCACAATGATGATTTGATGAACAACACTTACGAAAGCAACGGCTACATCAGCTACACCTACCTCGGCAACTACATGAACGATGTGCTCAACTTCAAAAACGGAGTTACGCCTTCAAGCACCTCGAAGGTCGGCTGCGACGTTGGGGCTTCCGCGACCTATACTCCTGCATCGGGCACTAAGGCTGCGATCATTCCAACAGGAACCTATCCTTGCTACTCGTCCCTGGTTCAGGGATTTGGAAACCCGGTATTCGAGATTGCCACCATGGATACCGCGTTCTTTGCTCAGGATAACTGGAAGATCTCTTCGCGCTTGACCCTGGAGCTTGGACTCCGCTGGGACTACGAGGCTCTGCCGGCTCCCGTTGACAACCTCACCACCGTGAACGCCACCAGCGGCCAATACTTTTACGCTTATCCCGGCCTGACCAACAATCCGAGCGATAAGATGAACTTCGGGCCCCGCATCGGATTTTCCTATGATCTCACTGGGGGAGGCAAAACCGTTCTGCGTGGCGGATATGGCATTTATTATGGCCGCATCACCAACGGAAACCTGCTCAACCTGCGCTTGAATACTGGCAGTGCGAACGGGCAGTTTACCTCGACCTATAAGAACACTACCGTTGTCGGCCCGCAGTTCCCGTATATCGAATCGGCCACTGGCGTCGGCGCCAAGCCATCTTCGTACTTCCTGGCTCCCAATCTGCGCAATCCCACGGTGCAGGAATATGACTTGATGGTGCAGCACAGCCTTGGCAAGGGAACCTACGTCCAGGCGAGCTATCTGGGTGCATTGGGCCGCGAATTGCCCAACTACCTCAACGTCAACCTCAATCCGACTACCACCAATGTGACGATTGCAGTTTCCGACGCTTCCGGGAAGGGACCGCTACCGAGTGGATCGACCTACGTGGTTCCGACCTACACCTCCTATGGCAACACGGCTCTCTTCGGCCCCAATGCCGCCAACTTCCAAGGCATTACCGAGGAGATCGGCAATATCAATTCGAACTACAACGCCGCTGTGATCGAGGTTCTCAATCGCTCACTGCACAGCATTCAGTTCGACGCCAACTACACTTGGTCGCACGCGTTGGATTTTGCGCAGAATGCCAACACCACCGGCGCAACCAACAACTGGTATGACCCTTACCATAATCCGCGCATCAACTACGGCGACTCCGCCTACAACGTTCCCAACAGGTTCGTGGCCTATGTGCTCTATAGCTTCCCGAACCTTCCCACAACCAGCTGGGTCAAGTACCTGACGAACGACTGGAGTCTGAACGATAGCTTCCAGATGCAGAACGGCTTGCCTTATACCATCTCTGTCAGTTCGTACACGTCTGCTTCCATCGGCAGCTACTGGAATGGCGCCTCCGGCTCCACGATGATTCCCTCAATCGGGGTCAACACCATGCGCTATCCGCGGCGCATGGTAGACGATGTTCGCTTCCAGAAAGAGATTGCCTTCGGCAAGGGCCGCAATCTGCAACTCATGTGCAATATGTTCAACATTGCCAACCACCAGAACGTCACTTCCATTAACAACACCGCCTACGTGCTGTCAGGAAGCACGGCAACCTTCCAGTCCGCAACCTACGGAGCGGTTACCAACACGAACAGCCAGGGCTTCCTGTACACGCCCCGCGAAATTGAATTCACCGCCCGCATCAATTTCTAAGGCGGCATGATTCATTCATAACGCGGCGGCTTCGGCCGCCGCGTTTCTTTTCCATCGTGGTAAGGATGCTTTTCATATTGGGGAATCCCGCCTTAGGGGTGAGTTTGGTAGCTTTGAAGAGGCGCCAATCACGCGGACGTGTCGCTCCGCGCTAGGTGCGTTGTCATACTATATGAGCGGTTTCAACTCAGATGTTAGCGACGGTACTTGACAACACACAAGGAACTTGCCTATCGTTAGCAATTGGAAGGCGAGAGTGCTAGCGCAGTGCTAGCGGAAGCGCTCGCTGGGTTTTTCGCTCTGGCTATTGGAGCCGCAACCCTCAGATTCCAAGATGGTTACTTAAAAATCACTCAAATCCCGCAACGGGGTTCAACCCTGTTCGCGTGTGAAGGAGAAGCGAAGCAATGGCATCAACATCCGTAGCGACGACGTTCACACCGCTTCATGATCGCATTCTTGTCCGCCGTGTAGAAGAGGGCGAAACCATCCGTGGGGGCATCATCATCCCCGATAGCGCCAAGGAAAAGCCCCAGGAAGGCGAAGTGATCGCCGTGGGCAAGGGTAAATCCAACGACGAAGGCAAGGTCTTTCCCCTGGACGTGAAGGCGGGCGACAAGATCCTCTTCGGCAAGTACTCGGGCACCGAGATCAAGATCGACGCCGAGGAATTCCTGATCATGCGCGAGGAAGAAGTCCTCGGCATCATCAAGAAGTAGGGGTTCAGCGCTTTAGCGATTTTCGCGGGCTGGCTGGGGTGTAGTTCCGACTCAGCACCGGCAACAATTCTGACAACTGACAAGTGAAGAGGAGATTTACAGAAATGGCAAAACAGATTCTGCACGGTGAAGAATCCCGTCAGGCGATCCTGCGCGGCGTCAACACGCTGGCGGACGCCGTGAAGGCGACGCTCGGGCCCAAAGGCCGGAACGTGGTAATCGAGAAGAAGTTCGGATCGCCGACCATCACCAAGGACGGCGTGACGGTAGCCAAAGAGATCGACCTGCAGGACCCGATGGAGAATGTGGGAGCGCAATTGGTGCGCGAGGTTGCCTCGAAGACCAGCGATGTGGCCGGCGACGGCACAACGACGGCGACCGTTCTTGCGCAATCGATCTTCCGCGAAGGCGTGAAGACAGTTGCGGCCGGAGCCAACCCGACGGCGCTGAAGCGCGGCATCGACAAGGCAGTGGCGACGATCATCGGCATCCGCGACAAGGACGGCAAGTGGACCGAAGGCGGCGCTTTGGGCAAGCTCTCCAAGCCCGTGAATGAGGGTTCCGTTGCCCAGGTGGGCGCGATCTCGGCCAACGGCGACCAGGAGATCGGCGACATTATCGCCGAAGCGGTCAAGGTTGTGGGCAAGGATGGCGTCATCACCATCGAAGAGTCGAAGACCATGCACACTGGTCTGGAAACGGTCGATGGTATGCAGTTTGATCGCGGCTACCTGAGTCCTTACTTCGTCACCGATGCCGAGAGGCTGGAAGTGGTCCTGGAAGAGCCCTACATCCTGATCTATGAGAAGAAGATCAGCGCGATGAAGGATCTTCTGCCCCTGCTCGAGCAGGTTGCACGCGGTGGCAAGCCGCTTTTGATCATTGCGGAGGACGTTGAGGGTGAGGCCTTGGCGACCCTGGTGGTGAACAAACTGCGCGGCACGCTGAACGTGGCTGCTGTGAAGGCGCCTGGATTCGGCGATCGTCGCAAGGCGATCCTGGGCGACGTTGCCATTCTGACCGGCGGCAAGGCCATCACCGAAGATCTGGGTATCAAGCTGGAAGGCGTGAAGCTCGAGGATCTGGGCAAGGCCAAGCGCATTACCATCGACAAGGACAACACCACCATTGTTGACGGTGGCGGGAAGTCCTCTGAAATTGAAGGCCGCGTAAAGGAAATCCGCGCGCAGATCGAGAAGACCACCTCGGACTACGACAAGGAGAAGCTCCAGGAGCGGTTGGCCAAGCTGGTCGGCGGCGTTGCCATCATCAAGGTTGGCGCGGCTACTGAGACCGAACTGAAGGAGAAGAAGGCGCGTGTGGAGGATGCTCTCCATGCGACACGTGCAGCAGTCGAGGAAGGCATCGTCCCCGGCGGAGGCGTGGCACTGGTTCGCGCCATTCCCGCAGTCGAAGCCCTGATCAAGACGCTCGAGGGAGACGAGAAGATCGGCGCCAATATCGTTCGCCGCTCGCTCGAAGAGCCTCTGCGCCAGATCGTTGCCAATGCCGGCGAAGAGGGCGCAGTCGTGGTGGCCAAGGTGTTGGAATCCAAGGATCCGCACTATGGCTACAACGCTCAGACCTCCGTCTTTGAAGATCTGGTCAAGGCGGGCGTCATCGACCCGACCAAGGTGACCCGGACGGCTCTGCAGAATGCCGCCTCGATTGCCGGCCTACTGCTTACCACTGAAGCCTTGGTTGTCGAGATTCCGGAGCCCAAGTCCGCTCCGGCCGGCGGCCACGGCGGCGGCATGGAAGGTATGTACTAAACCGGCCACTTCAACAACGACAAAAGGCCTTCAGCTTCGGCTGGAGGCCTTTTGTCGTTAACGTTGGGGTTTGGTCGTCAGCCATCCCAAGATCGCCTCAAGCTGCTAGGGCAACTGATAACGAATCATCGTGTCCCGACGAAAGCTGTTCGTGCTGCTGCGTGGTCAATGCAGCCACATTCGCATAGGCCGCGGATGCACTGCATGGGGTAGATTGCGGACGTGTCGAACGCAGCCATCCGGCGGAGAGCCAAGAACGCGGAATCGAGAATTCCGACCATTCGCAATCGAAGCAAACCTGGATGTCGGGCGACGGCGTCATGGGAGGGTGGCTGAGGGTGTGATGGCAGTTGCGGTAGAGTCGGATCTCAGCCGGAATAACGGCAAGGAAGAGGATTGGCACTTCGGACAGAGCATACGTGTACCTCTGAAATGAATAGGCTTATAGAACGCAAGAGCAGCAAATCTAGGAAGAAGGCCACTGTAATCTCCTCCGCATGAATTTTTCAACAACTAACCTGCAAATGTGAGACACCGGGGCATAAATTAATAATTTCCAGGGAATTAGAGCGTCTCAAATCTGTTATTACCGGCAACCCGAAGGGCTCCCCTCCGATTGCCCACAAGGCTGCACAGTTCGATCGGAAACCAACAAGCCGGGCCCTTTCAAAGGAGGGGACTCCTCCCGGACGCGGAAACCATTTACAATGGTGCCCATGCTCCGCCATTCCCATTTTCGTCTCTTTGCTCTCGTGGCCTTGTTCGGCCTGTTCCTCTCGTTGCTCGGCGCTGACGCTCAGCAGAGTGCCTCCAAGCGCGGCCGCAAGTACAAGTCGCCACCGCCCACCGCCCGCATTGAGGTCACAGTGGTGCGTGACATCAACGGCAAGCCCATCGAAAATGCCGCTGTCATTTTTCACCCCATGGAGGGTGAGAGGGACAAGGGCAACATGGAGCTGAAGACCAACGAGGATGGCAAGGCCATCATCGACGTGCTACCCATAGGCGACACGGTGCGACTGCAGATCATCGCCAAAGGCTTTCAGACCTATGGAGACGACTTTAAGATCGACAAGACTCAGATGGCGGTCGATATTCGAATGAAGCGCCCTGGCGAGCAGTACTCCATTTACAAGAATCACCCTGAAGCGACCCATGGCGGCAAGAGTCCGGATGCTGCTAAGCCGGCTCCTCCACCTGCGGGAACAGCTCCAGATGCAAGCAAGGACGCTGTGCCAGCTTCAAAAGACAAGCCGACGGCTCCGGACGCGCAGCCTAGCCCCAACCAGCCGCAGCCGAAGTGAAGCGTGCCTTGTGCTGCGCTGGTTTTAGAATTCCCCGGTATTAAGGGGGCGGGTGTTCGATGACCACTCAACTCCTCAGCGGCAAATCGGCACTAGTCACCGGTGGCGCGCGTCGCGTTGGCCGGGAAATTGCACTTGCCCTGGCACGAGCCGGCGCAGACGTGGCTATTACCTTCCGCAACTCCCGCGCTGAAGCCGCCCAAACAGCGGGCGAAATTGAGAAACTAGGCCGCGGTGCACTGGCTGTTGAGTGCGATGTGCGCTCTGAAGCCTCAGTGCGAGCCGCCGTCGCCGTCACCGTGGGTCGCTTCGGGAGGCTTGACGTGCTGGTGAACAACGCCGCTGTCTTTGAATCTGCCCCGCTTGACAGCCTCACCCTCGACCAGTGGGATGCGGTCTTCGAGACTAATGCGCGTGGGCCGTTTCTCCTGGCGCGTGAGGCGTTGGTCCATCTGCGCGCCGCCGAGGGCAGGATCGTCAATATCGGCTCGCTGGGGGGAATTCATGCCTGGGCCGGCCATGCCCACTATTGCGCATCGAAGGCAGCGCTGCATATGCTCACCCAGACCATGGCCAAGGCCTTTGCCCCCGAGGTGAGCGTCAACTGTGTCGCTCCGGGCTGGATCGAGTTGGACGAGCAGGACCCAACGCGGGCGGCACATTTTGCGTCCAAGACACCCATGCGTCGAAACGGAAGCGCGGATGACGTCGCCCAAGCAGTTCTTTTCTTTGCTGCCGGGCCACACTTTGTCACCGGCCAGGTTCTGGCCGTGGATGGCGGGCTGGGGCTGTAGAAGACGGTTCTACGATTTCAAACCGCGCGGTCTTATCGCCCGAAGAGTCGCTTCAAAAAACCGGGTTTGCTGGCTTTGGGAGCCTCGTTTCCGGGGTCTATGCATGTGTCTCTGCGGGGCGGGGTGGCAAACCTCTTTGCGCGGAACTTCATCGGCACACCTGCCCATAGCCCCAGGGGCTCGGGCTGCGCCGGCCATGGCGCCCCTTCGATAGCGGCTCGCGGATTGGTCTCGCACAGCCGTTGCGCCGTTTCTTCGCCAGCCTTATTGGCTACATAGTCATAGGCTTTCTTCAGGTGTGGCGGCCGCCACTTCATGTTGTGCGCGTCGCTGGCCAGGAAGTGAATCCAGTTGCGCTCCAGAAGTTCGTTGGAAAAAGCCTCCGCCATCTTGCCGAACCGCCCATACAAGGAGCCGGCTGTCACCTGGACCAGACTGCCTTTGCGCATCCACTCCGCCAACATCTCGGGCTGGCCCAACAGCGCGGGATACCGCTCAGGATGCGTGATAATCAGCGTATAGCCTACTGATTGCAGCATGAACATGGCGTCGTCCATCTGCGGGGGAATTGAAGTGCTTGAGAATTCGATCAGCAAGTACCCTTTACCGTTGATCGAGTAGCGCAAGGGGTTGGCTACCGCCTTCTGGACATTCTCCGCGGTCATGTGGAAGTCGCATGCCAGGCTCAATTCCATCTGGCCTTCGAGCAGTCCGCGCAACTCCGCAAAGCGCTCTTCGACAAGCGGCGCCTGATAGGGGTAGCGTTCACTGGCGTGTGGGGTGCAAACGATGTGTGTCACACCGTTCGCCGCGGACTCTCGCGCCATGGCCAGAGATGTTTCCAGGTCGGGTGAGCCGTCGTCCACTCCATACAGCAAATGGTGATGAAGATCAATCATGCCGTGACAGGTCCTCGGAGTCGCGCGAAAGAATGAAGCAGGGATTCGACGTTACCGCAATCGTATCGTAACGATCTCGGCTGCCGTTGAGCCCGGTTAAGACCAAAGCCCCTGAATTCATACTCTTAGACTATCAGCTTCCCGCTCGCGAGGTAAGAATGATCTCCCTGCATTTTCGCAAGCATCTGTATGTTCTGCGCGATGCATAAAGGATGTCTCCATTGCGACGATGCCGCTTGCTGACCGCATTGTTGGTTTATGATAACTGTAAATTTTGTGCCGGTATTTTCCAGACATTTTCTGCAAAATTCTAATAGATGTAAAGAGGTTTTCATGGCTGGTATTTCTCGTCGGGATTTGCTCTCCTCTGGATTGTTGATTTCAGCTTCTTCACTGGTGGCCCGCTCGGCCTGGGGACGCCCAGCGATGCAGTTGGCCGCTGCTTCGGGTACTGCAATGGCAGAAGCCGTGCCAGCTATCCCACCTCGCCAGAGACTTTTGTTTGACCGCGGCTGGAAGTTTCAGTTCGGCCATGGCACCGATCCGGGCCATGATCTGGGGTTTGGTTACGGGCAGGGAGACTTTGACAAAACCGGATCTTTCAGCTTCGCCAAGGCTGGGTTTGACGACTCAAAGTGGCGCACGCTGAACCTGCCGCACGATTGGGCGGTTGAACTGCCCTTTGTGCGCGACGATGAACTGACCGAGCATGGATTCAAACCCATCGGCCGCCGCTATCCAGAGACCAGTGTGGGCTGGTACCGTCGCGAGTTCGAGATTCCCGTGAGCGATTTGGGCCGGCGCATCTCAGTCGAGTTCGACGGCGCTTTCCGCGACGTGCTCGTCTTCGTCAATGGCTGCTTTATCGGGCGGAACAACAATGGCTACGCACCCTTCAGCTTTGACCTCACGGATTTTCTAACTTATGGCAAGAAGAACTATATTACGGTGCGCGTCGATGCCAGTTTCGGCGACGGCTGGTTCTATGAGGGGGCCGGCATCTATCGCCATGTGTGGCTGACCAAGACGGATGCTCTGCACCTCGGCCAGTGGGAGAGTACGGTCCGCACTGTGTTAGGCCCCAGCGCCCCATCTAGGGCTCAGAACCCATTCGCCACTCTCACCTTGGGCACAGTGGTGATGAACGAAGGCGCGCAGGTGGAGAAAGCCAAAGTCAGTTGGAAGATACTCGACGCTACCGGCAAGACGGTGGCTACGGCAGAGGCCCCAGGGCAATCGATTCCAGAGGACGGGAAAACATACTTCACCGCCTCCGCAAAACTGGCCAATCCGGCGTTGTGGTCAGTGGATGAGCCAAATCTTTACTCCGCCATTGTGACTGTGGCGTCAGGCGGCAAGGCGCGCGATGCCGAGCGAGTGAGCTTTGGCGTACGCACCGTTGTCTTTGACGCTGACAAGGGATTTTTCTTGAACGGCCAGACGCTCAAGATCAAGGGGACCTGCAACCATCAGGACCATGCCGGTGTAGGAACGGCCTTGCCAGACAGGCTGCAATGGTTCCGCCTGAGCGTACTGCGTACCATGGGATCGAACGCGGTGCGCACCTCGCACAATATGCCAACTCCGGAGTGGGTAGATGCCTGCGACCGGATGGGCATGATGATGATGTGCGAGACGCGGCAGATGAGCTCGAACCCCGAAGGGATGGCGCAATTGGAGGCCATGGTCAAGCGCTATCGAAATTCTCCCTCCATCATCTTGTGGTCGATCGGCAACGAAGAGGGTCAGTTGCAAGAGAAGATGGCCGAAGAGGGGGCAAAGATTGCGAGAACCATGGTGCGGCGCTGCCACGAACTCGACCCCACGCGCGTGGTCTCAGCGGCGGTGAACGGGGACAATAAGCAGGGCATCTCCGATGCCTTCGACATCATTGGCTTCAACTACGACCTGAAGTTCCCCGACGAGTTTCACAAAAAGAACCCCAGGCGTCCGGTCTATGGCTCGGAAACCTCCAGTGCCATCTCTACGCGAGGTATTTACGCTACTGACCCGCTGCGCAACACCGTCAATGCATACAACTCTGTGGTCCCCTGGGGCGAATTGGCCGAGGAGTGGTGGAAGTTCTACGCCACGCGCGAATGGACGGCGGGTGGCTTTGCGTGGACCGGCTTCGATTATCGTGGCGAGCCAACGCCCTACGGATGGCCGTCCATCAACTCGCAGTTTGGCATCGTGGATATGTGCGGATTCCCCAAGGACACGTTTTACTATTACAAGGCATGGTGGGGGAAGGAGCAGGTTCTGCACCTATTTCCGCACTGGAACTTCGAGGGCAAGGAGGGCGAAGTTATCCCCGTGTGGGTGTACTCGAATCTGGAGGAGGTCGAACTCTTCGTCAACGGCAAGAGCCTGGGCATTCAGAAGGTTCCACGGCTGGGCCACGTGGAGTGGAAGGTGAGGTACGAGCCGGGCGTGATCGAGGCGCGGGGCAGCAAAGAGTCCAAGGTCGTACTTACCGAGAAGCGCGAGACCACTGGGGCGCCTACGGCTATTCGAATGACTGCGGATCGCATGGAGATCAATGCCGATGGCCGGGACGTGGCCGTGGTGACCGTCGAGGCACTGGACAAGGAAGGACGGCCTGTTCCTACAGCCTCAAATCTCATCGGTTTCAAAATTTCCGGTCAGGGCGCGCTGCTCGGCGTAGGCAACGGTGATCCCAACTGCCAGGAGAGCGACAAGGAATCGAATCGCTCGCTTTTCAATGGACTTGCGCAGTTAATCGTGCAGTCCACCCAGAATGCCGGCGAGATCCGCATCGAGGCGGTAAAGGACGGCTGGGACGGCCCCGAACTGACTCCGGCAAAGCTGGTGGTTGTCACCCGGAAGGCCGAGGTGCAGCCGGAGGTCGGATAGAACGCTGTGGGGTGGGCATTGGTCCCGATGGTATACTCACAAGGTCAGGTGCGTTCTGCGCCACTATTTCTCTACCACTGAGGTTCTCATGTCCGGCCATTCAAAGTGGGCCACAATCAAGCACAAGAAGGGCGCGCTGGATGCCAAGCGCGGCAAGATATTCACTCGCCTGATCCGGGAGATCACCATTTCCGCCAAGGGCAGCAATGGTGATCCTGAAGGCAACCCGCGGCTACGTACCGCTGTTCTGGCGGCCAAAGCGGAAAATATGCCGCAGGAGAACATCAAGCGCGCCATCCAGCGTGGCACCGGCGAGCTGGAAGGCGTCAACTACGAAGAGATCAAGTTCGAGGGCTACGGCCCCGGCGGCGTTGCCATCATTGTGGATGTGCTGACCGACAACCGCAACCGCGCTGTCAGCGAGATCCGCCACTCCTTTGCTAAGAACGGTGGCAACCTAGGCGAGTCCGGATCGGTTCGGTTCATGTTCCACAAAAAAGGCCTTCTGGCCGTCGAAAAATCGGCTGCCACCGAAGAGCAGTTGATGGACATCGTGCTCGAACATGGCGGCGAAGATCTGAATGACGAAGGCGATACCTGGGAGATCATTACTGATCCGGCGGACTATGAGAAAGTCGCTGCAGCTGTGAAGGCTGCTGGCATTCCCACGGTGATGAGCGAGGTGACGATGGTTGCGTCTACCTACACCAAGCTGGAAGGCAAAGAGGCCGCCCAGATGATTCGCCTTCTCGAGGCCCTGGAAGACTGCGACGATACGCAGAACGTCTACTCGAACTTCGATATGGACGCCGACCAGATGGAAGCGGCCGGCTAATCGAACGTCATGAGGCGCTCGAAAGGCCGCCCGGTTGTGGCGGCCTTTTTACTGAGATTCAGAAATCCCCAACCATGGAGGGAAGAAAGTTGACCCGATTCGCAAGGCTTTTCGTCTTCGTCTTGATGACGGGGGCGATGATCTCAGCCGCCGAAACTTCTGACGGCGCCGCAACTGCATCTGGTTCTGAATCAGCCAACCCCGTCGCCCAGGTTCGGCAGAACAAGAGTTGGGAGTACGGCCCGTTCGTCAGCTATGGCAATGGCGTCGCCAGCCGCTCGGATTTCAAGTTTCTCTCGGCTGGTGTCCAGCTGGGCAAGCCCCTTACCCCGGTCCTTCACGCGGGCATTCTCACCGGACAGTTCGAGTTCGGCAGCAATATCATGCCTCTGTGGCAGGCCTATACTCCAACACCGCATACGGCTACCTATACCTGCATCGTAACGGGGTCACCCGTCAGTTGTGTTCTGCCGGTACGCGGCGGTACCTATCGTGGCGTCAGCCTTACCCCGGTGATTCTCCGGTGGAATTTCCTGACCAAGTCGAGGCGCGTTCAGCCCTGGTTCCAGGGCGCGGGCGGGCTGATCTACACCACCCGCCAGTTTCCGCCGAGCTTTTCGAGCACAACAACACCGCCGATTTACACCGTTGACGGCTCGACCAGCGTGTGGAACTTTTCGCCACAGGGTGGCGGCGGCATTCACTATTTCACTAGCGCCAAGCGCTCAATCGATCTGGGCGTGAACGCTGTGCATATTTCCTCAGCCTCGCTGGGCGACCGCAACCCGGGCGTCAATGCCAGCATCCAGGTGCAGGTTGGGTACACTTTTTGGAAATAGCCAGGTCCCCAGGGACAGATTCTGGCCTCTGGGGTAAAGGAAATCATGACCGGACCGGTAGTCGAGTGCGTGCCCAACTTCTCGGAGGGTAGGGATGCCCGGCGCGTTGAAGCCATTGTGGCGGCGATGTGCGTCGAGGGAGTGCATCTGCTCGATTGGTCCCTGGACGCAGCCCACAACCGCTCTATGGTGACCGTTGCAGGCGATCCTGCGGCAGTGGTCGAGTCTGCGGTGCGTGGAGCGGGCAAAGCCGCAGAATTGATTGACCTGACTCGTCAGCAGGGGCTTCATCCTCGCATCGGTGCGGCGGATGTGATTCCTTTTGTGCCCATTTCCGGAATCAAGCTGGAGCAGTGTGTGCTGTTTGCCCGGCAGGCAGGCCAAGAAATCTGGCGCCGCTTCCATGTGCCGGTCTTCTTTTATGAGGCTGCGGCCGCTCGGCCCGACCGCGTGAACCTCGATGAGGTGCGCCGCGGCCAGTTCGAGGGGTTGCGCGAGGCGTCCGTAAAGGATCCGTCGCGCCGTCCGGATATCGGCGGACCCGGTATCCACTCCACCGCCGGCGCTTGCGCTGTCGGCGCCCGAAAGTTTTTGGTGGCCTACAATATTTATTTCGACTCGCCTGATGTTGCCATGGTGCGGGCCATTGCGCGGGAGATTCGCGCCGCTTCCGGCGGTCTGAAGGGTGTCAAGGCCCTGGGCTCTGTGGTGCAAGGCCACGCGCAGCTCGCCTTGAACATTGCCGACTTCGAGGTTACGCCCCTATCTCTGGTCTTTCGGACTGCATCCGATCTGGCGCTGCGTTACAAGGCCGCGCCCGTTAAGGGCGAGGTCATCGGCCTGCTGCCCGAGGCTGCCTGTGAGCGGGATAGCGAGTGGATGCGTCAATTGATTGGGTTCGATGAGCAAACCAAGATCCTGGAGCGCCGCCTTGCGGCTCCTTTGGCATGGCCTGGAGGGGCATTAGCATCCAAGTCTGCTTGATATGCGCATCGAACAGATGTTCGACAGGTAAAATGAAATTGGAACAGGAACGTCATTGTTGGTTATTGGGTGCAGGGAAGTGCCAGAGTTTGAAGCCGGTTTCTTCCCATGGACTCAACAACTGCCGTAACTGTGGAGGGTGAATTCGTTGAAGGCTTTTCTGAGAGTATCAATTCCCGCTATCTTATTTGCCGCGGCTGCCTCGTTGCCTGCGGCTCAGTTGTCCACGGATACTCGTACCGCCATTCCGCATGACGTGCAGCAGTTGGTGGTCATCGACTATCACGCGATGGAAAACTCGCCCTCGGCCATGGATTTGCGCGAACGCGTCATGCCGCCCGAGCTCAAGCGCTTTGAAGATGCGCTGCACAAGTCAGGCCTGAACGAAAATCACGATGTCGAGCAGTTAGCTTTTGCCCTCTTCCGCCCCAAGAGTGAAGGCGAACAGCTGGAAACCGTCGGCGTCGCTCAGGGGCAGTTCTCCGTGCAAGAGATTGTGGCCAATTTTCGCAGGCAGAAACTCAGGGCCACTTTGGTGCGCGCCAACAGGGTTTATCCGCTGGCCAAGACTGGCATGGTGGTCTGCTTCGTTGACCCCTCCACCATGGTCTTCGGCGACACCGATGCGGTTAGCAAGGCCCTTGATGCCCGCGACGGCCTCGCGCGCAACCTGCTCGCCAACGGGCCGATGATGGACGCCATGAAGGCCGTGGACTCCGAACCACTTTGGAGCATCCTCGACCAGAAGGGCACACAGACGATGATGAAGCAGGTGCTGGGCGAGGCCGGTTCACTTACTGACTTTGACTCCGTGCGCAAGCGCCTGGAGGCCTCCTGGTACTCGATGAACTTCCAGCACGGCGTCAAGTTCGACCTCACCATCTCCACCGGCGACACATTTGCCGCAGCTACTATCTCTTCGCTTATGTCAGCCGCGCTGACGTTGCGCAAGATGAGTGGCTCGGAGGCCGAGAAACAGGCGTTGAGCGCCACCTCCATTACCTCTGACTCCGGGCGCCTGTCGATCCACTTCGCCACATCCGACTCGCAGTTCAGCAGTCTTCTGCAGTCCCCGCTCTTCCGGGGCATGGTGCGCTGAGCCGCATCTTCTTCGACCTATCCGACGGGCCGGCGGGCGATTCCTCGCAGGAATCGCCCCGCCTTCACCCCCTGAGTCCGCCACGGTAAGGATATTGATCTTTTAGCGTTGTTTCTGTTTTGCGCGATTTCTCACGAGTGCTTAAGCTCTCGTATAGGCGACAGCCTAAGGCTGTGCAGGGGGTGAGGCCGATGCGCTCTCCCCGCGTCTTTCCATAGCCTTGCCGAGACAGACCTGATTCCGGCCGTTCCGCTTGGCTTCGTAAAGCGCATGGTCCGCCATCGCAATCAGTTCCGACGGGTGCTTCCCGAACTCGGGAACCAATGTGGCGCAGCCGATGGTTATGGTGATGATGCCCGGCAGACTGCCGGTATGCGTCAGCCGACGGCCGCGCAAGGCCTCGCAGATTTCGTTGCCCACTTGCATGGCGCCCGCGCTCTTCGTATTAGGCAGAATCACGACAAACTCGTCACCGCCAAAGCGCGCAACCAGGTCTCCGGGGCGCGAAACCACGTCCAGGCACGCCTCGGCAAGCTGCTTGAGGCAACTGTCGCCGCGCTGGTGCCCATAGGTGTCGTTGTACTCCTTGAATAGATCCACATCGAGCATGAGGAGGGAGAGAGGAAATTTGTCGCGCAGGCCCCGGCGCCACTCGGCAGCCAGGCACTGGTCGAAACGCCGCCGGTTGGCCAATCCTGTAAGTCCATCTGTCAAAGCCAGCGTCTCAACGGCGCGGTAAGCCCCCTGAAGTTCCTGCTCGGAACGTTTGCGCTCGGATATGTCGCGAACAGTATTCAGAATTCCGATTGGGATGCCTGTTTCCGGATCGTGCACCACCCGCAGACTGGCTTCAACCCATATATACCCTCCGGTCTTCTTCTGCACGCGGCACTCAACCATGGCGCCCTCGCTGCCGAAACGCAATTCATGAACCGCCGCCTTGACTTTGTGCTGGTCCCTGGGATGCACCAGGTCAAGACTGTCCAGCGCCAGAACTTCTTCCGGCTTCCATCCGCCCATGCTCTCAGAGGCTGCGGAAACGTAGGACCGGTGTCCGTTGAAGTCGGCGACGATGATTATGTCGCGGGAGTTTTCGGTCACCAGCTTGTGCAGTGAAGCGATCTCCCTGAGCCGGCGCTCGGTGACCTTCTGCTTCTCCAGGACTATAGAGATGCTGTAGAGAATGAAGATTCCCGCGATAACGAACAATTGCAAAAGAATATTAGGCCCAACAGGGTTGATGAACCCCTGCGAGTGAAACGGCCCTTCGCCTCGCATCGTGAACCAGCTTCCTGCCGCGGCAATCTCCAGCAGCGCCAGCGCGGCCAAGCCAAGGCCTGTACGTAGCGAAATAAAAACCAGAAGCGGATAGATCAGAAACACAATCGGAATTCTGTTTTGAGAGAAGGCGGCGATGGCAACGGCGGCTGTCAACGCCAGGTATACCCAGTCTTTACGGCATCGTATGCGATCACGGAGACTGGACTGGAAAATGGCTACGCAGGTAGGAGTGATGACCGCAATTCCAAGGCCATCGGCGCCAGCCCACCGCAGAAGCGCGTAAAGAACAGGGGCGTGTGTCCAGGATCGGGTGATCCATGCGTATGCCAATCCCGAGGCGATAGGGGCGGCTAGAACAGCAAATGCGATGAAGCGGAGCAGGTAGGCCAAGTCCGTGAAGCGGGGGAGCTGTGCTGATCGCCTCCGAATCAACAGGGCGGCAATCAGAACTTCAGTGAAGTCCAGTACGTTGAGCGGCAGGCTCTCCCTCAAAGTCTCGTGGATAAGCGCGCTGCCGCAGACCAGACCTAGAAAACCGGTGAGTAGATAAGCGGGCCAACGCCAACGAGGAGCTAGTAGCAAGTAGGAGAGCAGAAACCCGTTCGCTATCCAGATCAGGTCGCCGCCAGTCCCGTTCCGCTCGAAGATGCCCACAAATACCGTGGCCACCGTGATAGAAAGGAAGCACCCCGCCAGGCGCACAACAAACCCGTGCTTCCGGAACCACGGAAGTTGGCGACGACCTGTGATGGATGCAGTACCCCCGCGCATCTTCGCCCTCTCACCCTTCATATCGGTGGGATTTGGACGGCTAATAGCCGATTGAAGCCGTTTGCCTGGCGGTTTCTATGGGAGCAAAACCGAGGGGAAAGGCTTTATCAGAGTTGCGGGGTTAGTTGGGGGTGAAACTCCGCTTTGTTATCAGGCAACAGCACAATCTCGATCTGGCCTTCTTGCCGCTCAGAAAGCGCTGGCCCTACAATTAGCGTCTGTTGCACATCTTTTCCAGTGTACGCCACCTTGAGCGGTCCGTTGCCGCGCACCTGGATGCGATAGTGGAAAACTCCGCCTGCCGCCAGGCTATTGGCTCCGAAGCTGGCACTCGGATAATCCACCTCGAGCAGTCGAATCGCTCCGCCTGTCCGGTTTTCTACTGTTGTTTCAATAGAATATGAGTGGCATCCTGCCGCCCAAACCAACACCAACGCCAGCCCGGCGGTCGAAATTCCCGCTCGCAAGCCTATCCAGGGTTTCACTCCTGACTCCTGTCTCCACCCTGAACGCTATTGGCTGGATCCTGGGCCGCAAGCTTCTTCTCCACCCGGTCCAGCCTCTTCAGCAACTCTGGTAGCCGCTGAAAGATGGTTACCGCCCGTAGCCACACGCGGTTGTCGAAGCCCGGTGATCCGGAGATCATCTTGCCAGCCGGAATGTCGTGTGAGACGCCGGTCTGAGCAGTCAGAATCACCCCGTCGCCCAGCGTACAGTGTCCGGCTACTCCCGCCTGTCCGGCCAGTATGGCGTTGTTTCCCACTACCGACGATCCCGCCAGCCCCGACTGTGCGCAAACCAGTGTATTTTCTCCTACGTGGGAGCCATGACCGATCTGGACCAGATTATCCACCTTGGTCCCGTCGCCGATTTGGGTTTCGCCCACCGTCGCTCGGTCAATGCAAGCATTGGCTTGCACATCCACCCTGTTGCCTAGCCGCACCGGACCGGATTGCGGAATCTTCTCCCAGTGGCCGGCCTCGTTTTTGGCAAACCCGAAGCCGTCAGCGCCAATGATAACGCCATTTTCCAGTGTTACGTGATCACCCAGAATGCAGTTTTCCCGCACCACGGCATGGGCATGAGCAAAAAAGTGGCTTCCAGCCTCGACGCCGGGGTAGAGCACCACATGTGGTAGCAACGTGGCGTGGTCGCCTAACTTCACTCGAGGACTGATCACCACATATGCCCCAATGTGTGCTTCCTCGCCGATCACTGCTGTTGGGTCAATCACCGCCGTTGGATGAATCCCAGGAGTGTATATGGGGGGCTGATAGAAGTATCCCAGTGCCCGCGAAAAGGCAAGATAAGGGTTTTTCAGCCTGAGAGTTGCCGCTTCAATCTCGGGAAATTCCGGCTCGACCAGCACGGCAACAGCCTTCGTCTTCCGCGCGAGACCTGCGTACTTGGGATTGGCCACGAAGGTGACCTCCGTCGGTCCAGCCTCCTCAATCCCTTTCACACCTGTGACTTCCAACTCCGCGTTTCCGCTCAACTCTGCACCCAACCGGGTTGCCAACTCACCAAGCTTCATGGCAAGAATTGTACCGGAATGGAAGCGGTAGCGATTGTGCTCTTAACCACGGAAGGACGAATCAGGCTCACTTACGCCACATCCGGCTCCGTCGGAAATAGCTCCGGCTGCTTCGTCGCTCGGTCGGCAGTCTCGGTCTGCTTGCGTCCCGCCGCGCCGATCCGGCTTACCACTTCCAGAGATTGGATCGCCTGTCGCGGCACATAAATCCACTGGGTATTCGACCGAGTGTCTGGTGGGGTCAGCAGCAGCCCCGCACCCTCTACCAGCGAACGGTCGTTGGCTGCCAGACCCTCCAGTTCTTCGCCGTCGGTCAGGGTCATCCGCAGCCATAGGCCGGGAGTGCGCGGACGAGTGGCAAATCGCTTGTGCTGGAGTCGCTCTGGATTTGCTTGTTCGCCCGCAAGGAAGTCGCGTACGGCACAGACCCACTTCACCTGATCCCAGCCTATCCGTAGCACTTTACCGCTGAGGTCCAGTATCTCCAACTCCGCCGCATCCTGGCCAAAGCCAGCTCCCGCGTAGCCCGCGCACCAATCCCTTGAAAATTTGCGTACGATTACCGGTTTGCGTAAAGAAGTCATCGCTTTGGATTGTCGCACGAACTGAGGGCCCCAGGGACAGTCCTTTGCTGTGGAGTGGAGGAACACGCCAGCCTCAGAATGATAAAAAGCCTAAACTCCGTTGCATTGAGGCCTTTCCAACTAGCCCGACTTGTGTTAAGGTACTGGTTTGCAACCATTGCCAGAGGCTGCTGTAAGAGCAACCGCATCAGGCACTTGGCTGAAAGTATAAGAAGGCGGAAGCAGGAAACGGAATGCCCGACTACATCTATCTTCTGGAAAATCGGCTGTCAGCCGACCAGCAGAATGCCTTGCGCCAGGTGCGTGAGGCGGCCCGTGAAGCAGGCACAATCCTGTTTCTCACCGGAGATGCGGTGCGCGACCTGACAAGCGGCCACGCTGTTCGCGATCTTGAAGTGACAGTGCATGGAAATGCACTCAAACTTAAGAAAACAATTGAGAAACTGGGCGGTAAGGTCTGGGGCGAAGAGGAAGACTCACGAGCCCTGTATCTGTGCTTTCCCGGCACGGTCCGTGTCGATCTTGTCAGCGCGCACCGCGTCGAGTATCCCAGGGCTGGCAAGCCGGTCTACCATCCCGCTTCCATTCAGGAGGATCTCCGCCGCCGCGACTTCACAGTCAATGCCATGGCGATCTCTCTCAATGAAGGTTCATTTGGGCTGCTGATGGACCCAATGAACGGCGCCGCAGACATCGAATCCCGGACCCTGCGTCTGGTTTCCAACTACGGTTTCCTTGAAGAACCATCGCTACTGATACGCGCTACCCGCTACGGTGCGCGCCTAGGCTGGGAGATGGACCCCAAGACCCGCACCCGTTACTTGAATGCCAAGGAAGAAGGCGCGATCGAGCGCCTTTCCGCCCAAGCGCGAAGGCAGGAGTTAGAGCAGATCGGCCACGAGGAAGAAGGGCTGAAGGTTTTGCGCGCGTTTGAAGCTGAGGGTTGGATGAAGGTTCTGTTTCCAGCATGGACCCCAGCCCAAGCCGACGAGGAAGGGCTGACAGCCCTTCACAACCTAGCTGTCGAGCTGCTCCTGCAAGGCGTTCATGCGGATATGTCGGCGGCGCAGATGCGGTTGCTGACAGCCAAGCTGTCCCAGAGGGAACTGGCCGCTCTCAAGAAACAGATGCTGCGCCCTGGCTTCGTCGAGGAGTGGAGTGGCCTGGATACACTGGCAGCCGGATTTGCCAAGGTGCTGCTCGCAAAGCAGAACTCCACTCCCTCGCACTGCTTCAAGCTTTTCACGAGCTATGAGCCGGAAGCTATTCTATGGCTTGGATTTACCAGCAAGGATGAAGCTGTTAAAGAGCGCTATAATCTCTTTCTCAAGGTCTGGCCCGAATCCCGTCAGCATATCCCCCACGCCCTGATGCAGGAGATGCGCATCACAGCTGAACTGCCCGCTTACAACGAGATTGTGCAGTCCGTCTTCCTGGAATTGCTCGATGGCAAACTCACCACCCCAGAAGAGGCCCGAGCCTTCCTTGAACCCTATTCGCCACCCGCTCCGCCACCTCAGGTCACCATCAAACGACCGCGCGCCAAGCGTGGCGCCGAGGCCAAACTGAAAGAGGACTCCCTGGATGAGGAGTCCGAGGACCATCTGGAAGACGATGAAGACCTGGACGGTATGGGTGGAGACGACGATGACCTTGATCTGGGCCTGAGCCTACCCAAGGTCGATTTGGACGTTGACCTTACCGACGAATCAGAAACTGCAGTCGGCGAAGACGAGGAAGAAGAAGAGAACCAAGAGGTGAAACCGGCCCCAGAACCAGTGCGCAAGTCCGCTTCGGTGAAGAGCAATTCAAAGCATCCGGTCCAGCCAAAGCAGGTCAAGCCGATTAAGCCATTCCCGGTTGCACCCAAGCTGGAAAAAGTCGGAAAGCACCAGCCAGTTCCTACGCTAAAGACTAAGCCCAAGGCGGGAGCCAAGCCCGTAGCCGCGCACGGCGCAAAAACTGGCGCGGCTGCAACCAAGCCGCATGCCCCCGCTGCTGCTCTCAAATCTAAACCCACAGCAGCCAAGGCTCCCCATGTGCAAGCGAGGAAACCAGCTTCGCAGGCAAAGTCCCCAGCCGTTAAGGCCAAGGCAAAACCGCCAGTGAAGGTTCCGGTTAAGGTTTCGGCCAAGGTTCGGGCGAAGGCTCCAGTCAAGGTGTCGGCCCCCAAGCCCGCGCCTGTCAGGAAGAAAGCTGCCCACGCTCCAAAGCCAAAGCCGACCAAAGCGGCCAAGTCCTCCAAGCCAGCGGTCAAAAAGCCGGTTTCCAGGCCAGCAAAGAAGCGCTAGGCGCTACGCAGGTCCAAATCTTTTCATGATTGCCGCGCCGGTTATAGTGCGGCATCCTGTAGAGCTGTGCGTCGTGCGAGGAGGGGCACTCCGGGCCCAGCCCGTTGCGGTCGATGAGAGACTGCAATCTTATGCTTTGAGCAGCACAATTAAAAAAGGCAACCACCTTGAAGGTGGTTGCCCTGACGAAGTGGATGGAGCAAAGTCTAGTAGCTGAAATTGAGCATAACAAGATTAGCCAAATCTCATAACTAGCAACAACAGCCGTAGAAGCCGCTGTCCTGGAGCTTTGCTGAACTTGCCAGAATGGTAGAGGGTCCTAAGTGCAAAGTGCTATAGGACCCTCTGGAAACTTGTTACCTGCCGCCGCGCGAACTGCCGCCGCCGCTGCCTTTTCGCGCCTGGTAACAATCCCGGCAATAGACCGGTCTGTCGCCACGCGGTTCAAATGGCACTGTTGTAGGCTGGCCGCAACCCGAACAAATCACAGGTGTACCCTGTGCCGGAGCCGAACGGTAGCCGGACCCCCCCTGGTCGTTCTTCTTTGCCTGACGGCAAGTCTTGCAACGCTTTGGGGTCGAATAACCACGTTCCTGAAAGAACGTCTGATCAGCAGCGGTGAAGGTGAAGTCCTGCCCGCAATCGCTGCACGTAAGTTGAATATCTCCGGCCATGGGTCTCCTCGTGGAAATTGTACAGCCCAATATGCATTTGTGTGCAAGTATTCTTTTGAAATTAAAAAACTTGTGCCTGAAAGTGGCTTTCTGGTATACCGGGACTGTTGCTGGACGGGTTATTGGCGGACCTGTTGGTGCCATGAATGGGCTCTCAATTGGGGCGACTGGGGCGACAAGCGACCTTGGTTGTTACGCGGTAGGAGCATATCAATGAAATTTCCTTTGACAATTTCCAGAAGTAAGAAGGACCGAACATTCATTGAGCACTTGCAATACACCGTAGTTTGGTGGGGAATCCCGATGCTGCTGCTTGAGTTGGTCGGGATCCCTTGGAGAGAGTGGAGTTTATGTTGCTGATTGCGTTCCCGGTGACGGCCCTCGGAGTATTGTGCGCAGCAGCGTTGGAGTACATTATTTTTTCCGCAAATTACAGAGGCGTGCGCCGAATCTTCGCTAGATCTCCCACCAGTCCAGCAGCAACATCCGCGGATAGTAGAGGCCCGCGAAGACAGGGGCGTCCGCGCCGCGCAACTTGTGCAGAATTTCAGCATAGGCCTTGACCTGCGGAGCGAAGAGCGGGCGGAGTTCCGGGAGGGCTTGTGTTGAATCAAGGTTGTCGGCGTGAGCGGTCTTGTAGTCGATAATCCACCAGCAATCTACTCCCTCTGAGCCTTCAGAGCCGGGCGTCGAACCGGCCTGAAAGATGCGGTCGACGCGAACCGTCTTCAGGCCGCCGTCAACGACTCCGGTCCAGCCGGCCTCGCTGGCAGCGCCGGCGTGGGGTGAGAAAATCCATGCGCCGATGGGGTCATGGGAGGCATCCAGGGCGACCTGGAGCGCTCGCGCGGCGATCTGGGCTGCCTGGATCTTGTCCACGCCGACAGCGCGCACCAGGGCGGCGACGCGGGGTTCATCAAGCTGAAGAGCCGAGCGGGCAGCCTCCCAATCAAGCATTGTGCGCAGGCGGGTCAGTTTCTCCAACAGCGTGTGCACGGCAGTGCCCAACGCGCGGGAAAGCAGGCCGCCCTCGTGGCGAATGTAGAGCGGAGAGGAACCGGTTTTCAAGCCGAGAATAGAGGATTCCGCAGTGGCTTGCGAGGAGGTCTGGCCTTGGGCAGGCTGATAATCGAGCGGCAGGCGGCGCAGCAACGTGGGCTGCAGCGGGGGCGGCATCACGAGCAGATTGCTCTCGCCGGAGGCGGCGATGGATTCAATTTCCTGGCTTGCTGGGGACTCCGAAATGGCTCTAGCTTCTTTCCATTTTTCAAAGCGCCTGCGGACGTCATCTTCAAGCGCAGGCCAGGCTATAGACAGAAGGCCGTTTACGGGTTCCACCAAGGTGAACTCACCGTCTGCCACCTTGCACGCTGGGCGGGCGAAGAGATGCAACTCCTCGCGAGCGCGCGTCGCGGCCACGTAGAGAATGCGCCGGGTCTCCTGCGATTCGCGCTCACGATAGACGCGATCAACCCACTCCTTGGCGAGGCTGCGATCCTCACGCTTGGGCTGGAGCGGTGCAATCAGAAACTCGGTAATCTCTCCCGATTCGGAGGGCTGAGCGAGGCCTCGTTCCAGCCAGGAGAGCATTTTCACTCTGCCGCGTCCCGCCGAAGCCTGTAGCTCGGGGACAATCACTACTTCGAACTCCAGGCCCTTGGATTTGTGAATGGTCATCAGCTGCACGCCGCAATCGCAGCTTGCCTCTGGGTCAGGCAGGGCAGTGAGTTTGTCGAGGGCTGCGGCGAGGCCATGGCCCAGCAGATCTGGTTCGCCGCCGGGAAGACGGTCAAGGCAGCTCCAGAGCAGGTTGAGGTTGGCGCGGGCGGTCGAGTCTACGCAAGCCGCGCCACCCAGCAGCAGCCAAATCTTCTCAAGCCAGGTTCCCAGCGATGCCGTAGGCTGCGAGGCGCGCAGGGTGGATGCCGATGCCAGTGTGTCCAGCACGCGTCCGGCTGCGACGCGACCCGGCTCGCTGAGGAGTGTTAGCCGTTCGGCTATCAACTCCGGCAAGGGCCGAGGACGCGACTCGGGGTCGTCGTTACCGGCAATGCGGTGCAGGTCGTCGAGCGAAAGACCGCACCAGGGAGCACGCAAAATGCCTAGCCAGGCCACGCGGTCCTGGGGATTGAGGAGGGCGCGGGCCAAAGCAAGCGCATCAAGAATTTCGGGACGGGAGGCGAGTTTTTCAAGTTCAATAGCGCGAAAGGGAATTCTTTCGGCGGCCGTTGCTTTTTCATTGGCATCGCGCAGTGCAAGGGCGATCGGAATTAGGTGCTTTCGTGTACGGCCGAGGACGGCGATCCGGAATTTTTCTCCGGCTGCCTTCGCCTCCGAGATGCGATCCGAATGTTTTCGGATTAGAGCGACGATTTCCTCTATCTGCTCTTGCTGCGCGGCTTCCATTTCCCGTGGGGCTTCGGGGTCTGCTGATTTACCGTGCCCGGTATGGGGAACAAAGTTGAGATGCAACGTAAAGGCAGGCCCATCGTTGGCCGTCTCTTCCCGAGCCGGTTCCGCGGAGGAAAATGAGACACCACTACCGTCATCAGCCGCGAAGATTTGGGCGAAAGCCTGATTGAGTCGCTCAACCAACGCAGGAGCAGTGCGGAAGTTGGCTTTGAGGGGAACGAAGTCGAAGAGCAATGGCTCGTCGTTGGGGATTTCCAGACCCACTGTTTTCACGCGCGGAAAGAGTTCGGCGTCGGCGTCACGGAAGAAGTAGATCGACTGCATGGTGTCGCCAACAACAAAGCACGTGCGCCCCGTGCGCTCGGGCCACGCCGCGATAAGGCTGCCGAGCAACTGGTGCTGTCGGCGGCTGGTGTCCTGGAACTCATCGACCAGCAGGTGACGGATGCCATCGGAGACGGCTAGTGCGGCGTCGGTGGGGAGGCCGTCGCTGCCCCTGAGTACGTGTTGGGCAATCTGCGCAACCTCGATAAAGTCCACTGTGCCAGCCTCGGCGAAGGCAATTTGCAGTTCCCCCGCCGCATGGCGCAGCAATGTAAAACAGGCCTTCACGATCTCCCATTCTTCTTCGGCATAGCGCGCGGAAGGCAGATTGCGGACGGCGGCCAAAGCGGTTTCGAGGCCCGGAATGGCTGCCAATTGGGTGATCAGTTCGAGGATGCGGCTCTTTTCGCGCTTGCGGTCGGCGGGGAAACCTAGCCGCTTATCTACTTGCTTGCGAAAAGCGCCATCGCCGGTGAGCAACAGTGAGGCAAGACTGGCATGGGCTAGGCGAGCCTCTTCAAAATCCATACTGCTAGTGAACGAAGCAGCGGGGAACTCGGCCAACTCTGCTAGTTCCTGATGAAGCTGACCACCGCTTTGCTCGCAGGCAAAACGCGCCAGCTCCAGCGCTTCGCCGCGCGCGCCCGGGGCCTGATCGAGCAGCCCACTCAGCCTGATAAGTGCGGCGCGGACTGCATTTGCAAAGGGCTGTTCCAGCCGCTTACGGAGAGCCTCCCAATCAGGTTCCCGCTCCAGCACAAAACCGTGCATCCAGCGGTCGCGGCTTCCGAGCATCTCGACCAATAGCTGTTCCATCTCCTGCCAGCCGTTATCGCGCCAAAGCAACAACTTCTCAATGGCTTCGCCCAGCGTTGAACCGGTCTGGTCTACTTTCCGCAGAGTTTCGCGGGCTGCTCGGCGATAGAGTTCTTCGGGCTGCTCGGCGATGTTGAGGCCGCCGCCCAGGCCGGAGAGCAGCGGCTGCTGCAAAGCCAGGTCACGGCAAAATGAATCAATCGTCGAAATGCGAAGTTGCGCGGGCAGGTCGAGCAGTTGCCAGTCGAGCGCCTGGGAGTGCTCCAGGGCGCGGTGTGCGAGGGAACCAGGCTCATCCTTTCTCAGCTCATCGAGAATCCGATTGCGCATCTCGGCGGCAGCCGCATTAGTGAAAGTAATGGCAACAACCTGGCCGGGTTCTTCCACCTCGCTGAGCAAGCGCAGAAATCGTTCGGTCAGCAAGGTTGTCTTGCCCGATCCGGCCGGGGCTTGCACCAGAATTGACCGCGCGGAGTCCAGGGCGCGCTGGCGCTCAAGCTGATCGGAAGGCGGAGATGGAGCCGCAGATTTACTCACCAGCGGCCTCCTCACTGCCGGAATCGTCTTCGGCTTCTAGTTGCGCCTCATCTTCATGAATGCGGCAAATGGTTTGCAGCCCGCAGCGTTTGCAGGTCTCTTCAACGGGATCGCGTGGGTTCACCTCGGCCTTTCCGCTGATAAAGTCTTTGGCGAGCCGCTCGATGCAATCCCGCCAGTCGAGGAGATCTTCAGCGGTGAACGAGTTTTTCACCAGAGGGCTGTTCCCTCTCAACTTGCTGAAGAGCGTAGCCGCTGCGTCGCCCATACGCCCGGCAAACCCCTGATCTCCAGCGCGCACCTTGGCGAAGACCAACCCTCCGAGCACTTCGCCGGGTTTGAGGGCAAAACCAGCATAAAGCGGCAATTGCACGTCGTCGGGGCGGGGAAGATCCCATGAACTAGGCGAGACGTTGCCGGATTTGTAGTCGATGACCAGATGGGAACCTTCCTTCAGTCGATCAACGCGGTCCAGGCGCAGGTCCAGGGTCAGACCGGCGAGGTGAATCGTGCGCTTGGCCTCGGTTTCAGCGACCTCGAACTCGATGCGCCCAGCCTCATACTCCAACCATTTAGTGACCAACTCAGTCAGCCGCAGCTCTTCGAGTTCCAGATAGCGGCGAGGCATGACTTCACGGAGGTGGGAGCGCAACTCACGCGCAAGCGTGCGCTGGACGTGAGCCGCGACGAAAGCCTTCCGGTCATTCAGACTCACGAGGTCGGTGTGGGTGCGAATGCCGTCTGGCGGTCCTGCCCATATGGCGTGGAGCACGGCGTGAAGCAGACTGCCACGCTGCGAGGCGGTCAGGCCAGCTTCGGCTGGCTTCCAGTCTTGCGCGGCGAGGCGAGCGGTAGCGAAGGCCTTGAAGGGGCACTGCGATTGCGCTGTGAGGACGCTGGAGCCGCCTGAGACCTTGCCTGGAGGGAAGGGGATACGGCTTGAATCCTGGACGAAAATGGTGAGCGGGGGCGGTGCGGCTGGCGCCGTCAAATCCGGCGTTAATTCCTCCACCTCTCGGGCAACCTTCGTGATCAGGCGCGACGGACGGGCATCGGCGGTCTCGTTTTGCTTTGCAAAGCTGAAATGGACATCGGTTGCCGAGGCCAGAATGCGGTTGGTGATTGCTTCGGCCAGCTCCCAATCAAGTTGAGGAGTTGCGTGGGGCATTCCGGTCTCGCGCTGAATCTCAGCGGGCAGAAGCGGATGCATCGCGCCGCGCGTAGGCCAGGAGTCTTCATCCGCTCCCAGGAACCAGACGGCGTCGGCGGTGAGGCCAGCCGACTCGGATGGCCCGGCGATCTGAATCGGCGCGCCGTGCGACTCGGGCGCAAAGAGGGTTTCGTCCAGGGTGCGGCCGAGTTGAGAGTGAAATTCCTTCCAACTGATGCGGCGCCCATCAAAGCCCAGTGAACCACAGCTCTCCACGGCCAGTTGCCAGCGGCGGAGAGCCTGGTACTCGGCGCTTGAGAGCGGAGAGGCGCAGGCAAAGGGAAGTTCGTCCAGCAGTCGCGGAACCAGCTCTGCCCAAGCGAGCGGGCTTTGCGGACGGCGCGCGAAGCCGGCCAGAAGGCGCTGGACTGCTGTGATGCGTTCGACCCAGGAAGCCGGGAGCAACTCGGAGGCACATCGCTGGCTGAGGAAGCCCGCCAGGGTCCATTGAGTGCGTTCCAGGCTGAAGCGGCGCAGGGTGCGCGTATACGAAGTGAGCGCCGTGGATTCCTGCGAGGTGGCGGCGATGTGGCCGGTGGAAAGTAGCCAGTCGAGTTCCTGCTCCAGAAGCGAACCTTCGAGCCAGCGCAGCAGCAGGTACGCCGCACGTGCCAGCGCCACCTGGCTGAGCGGAATTCCCAGCGAGAACTCAAAGGCAGGAGTTGCGGTTGGGCCGGTGTGTCGTAGAAAAGCGCGTTCCATCTCACCGCGTCGCGCGCTAACGGACTGGGCGACGACCAGCAGGCGGGCCTTCGGGTTTGCGGTGAGCTGGCGGCCGCACCAAATCGCACAAGCGGCAAGCTCGGCTTGCGCATCGTCGGCGGCATGAAAATGAACTTCTGTGGCTGACTCACCTTGAGCAGCCTCATGCCACTCGCCCCAGGAGTCGAAGAGGCTGCGTTGAATAGGCAGGATACGGTCAAAGCCGGCCAGAAGCAGCGGCGGACGCTTCGCCGAGTCTGCTTCGAGCAGCCGAATCAGCTCAAGCGGCAGACGGCTGGGGCTGAGCAGGTTGCCGGAGCGGCAGCTTTCGTCAAAAGCTGCAAGCCAACCGCTAAAAACGGCCGCGTCTTGATGCCAGGTGCTTCGTGCCGTGTTCCTCAGGAACTGCGGCGCATAAGAGCAGAGCAGCTCGTGAGCTTCCATAGCCATGGCTGCCAGGCGATGGCGCGGGCCTTCGAGCAACGTGGCTAGAGAACGGTCCTGGCCGGCGATGCCTACCCAGAGAGCCTCTTCCTGAGCTGGATTGAGTAACAGACGGCCGTCGGCGCCGCGTTCGTTCCATGCAGTGCGAGCAAAACTCTTCCAATCGAGGATGTTGGGCGAGGGCCAGGCGGTCAGTCCCTCAGCTTGGCGAGCGTGATGGAAGGTGGCAGCAAGAGTGCGAGCGGTGCGGTCGCTGGCCGTGACCACCAGGCCGCCCTCGCGCAGCCATTTGTCGATCTCAATTGCGGCCAAGACCCCCATTCCAGCGTTATACTCCGCCGGGCCGCAGCTCTGCCATCTGCAGGGCAGCGAAGAACGCCTTAGCGTTCCAGAATGAGCGCGGGACGCGATGTTGTCGAGGTTGAGCCGTTGATGAAGAAGGTTCGGCAGTGAGCGCGGCGACGGAGAAAGCAGCCGAAGACGCGGATAATCAAAAGAGTGGAGACTGCGCGCAATTTATCGCTTTTGAAGGACTACCAGGCGTATCTGCGCGTGGAAAAAGGGCTGCGGCCGTTGACCTGCGAGGCCTACGACGGCGACCTGAAGACCTTCGCCGAGTTCATTGAGGAGCGCCAGGGCGTGTTGTTGACAGCATCGCAGGAGGATGTGGCGGCTTTTCTCGAACATCTGCGCGGTCATGGCATCGACCAGCGTTCAACGGCGCGCAAGCTGAGTTGCCTGCGCGTTTTTTACAAGTGGCTGTTGTTGGACCGGCGCCTCCATCACGATCCAACTGTGAACATCGAGTCGCCCAAGGCGTGGAAGGTGCTGCCTAAGTCTCTGGCCGAGCCGGAGGTAGTGGAGATGCTGGAGCGGGCGCGCATGAACGCCGAACATCCACAGGCGCAAGCTACGGCGTTGCGTGATCGCGCGATTCTTGAGCTGCTCTACGCGGGAGGGTTGCGCGTATCGGAGGTCACAGCTCTCTCAACCGGCGATCTGGCGCTTGACCTTGGACGCGTGCACGTACGCGGCAAGGGCGACAAGGAGCGGATTGTGCCTTTGGGGCGGACCGCCCTGCAGGCCTTGGAGATTTATCTCGAACAGGGCAGACCGCACCTGGCCCGCATCAGCTCGGGAAGGAAGGCCAGCGTTCCGAGGCAGGATTCAACGCGCCTCTTCCTCTCGCTACGCGGAATGCCGCTTACCCGGCAATGGGTCTGGCACGTGGTCAAGATGGCCGATTCGACGGCCAGTCCGCATCGACTCCGGCATAGTTGCGCTACTCACATGGTCGAGCACGGCGCCGATCTGCGCAGTGTCCAGTTATTGCTGGGCCACGCGGATATTTCCACCACGCAGGTCTACACCCACCTTGCACTGGGCCGGCTGAAGGCCGTGCATCGCCAGTTCCATCCGCGCGCCATACGTCAGCGTGAGGAGGCCGCGGAGATTTCTGTTCCGCACAACGGTCTGCACCTGGTTCCGAGCGAGTTGCCGTCAGAGGCGAGTGAGCTGAAGGTCCCAATAAGTTTGGATACGCCATGTCTCGATTTTGAGACCTTGCGCACTCAACATACCGGCGAATCCATGTCTGATGCCTCCCAAAAATGGTGCGCTCTTTCTGTCCCTGTCATTCTGAGCGAATCGGAACGGGGTCGAAGAACCCGCGGTTTGAACTCAGACGAGGGGGCGAGAAACCACAAACCCCAATCCGCGCCGTTCATTCGGGGCGCAGAGCCCGGTCCCGCCGAACCGAGTAAGGAGACGGCATGAGTGCCTCAGTCGCTCCTCTCGCCGCTGCCACGCTGCAATCGCTGGTAGACGATTATTTGCGCGTACTGGCCAATGAGCGCGGCGCATCGGTTCATACCCTGCGCGCCTACCAGCGTGAGCTGCACGCATTTGCTGCTTATATTGCTAAGCTGCACGGCGAGGATCAAGGCCCGGAGCTCATTGAGCATACGCACATTCGCGCTTACCTGGGCACTCTCTATGACCGTGGCCTTTCGAAGGCTTCCGCGGCGCGGGCGCTGGCCTCCATTCGGAGCTGGTTCAAATGGCTGGCACGCACCGGGCGCGTGGAGCAGAACACGGCTGCGCTGGTGTCTACGCCGCGACTGCCCAAGCATTTGCCGCGCGTGCCTTCCATAGAGCAGATGAACCGCGTGGTGGAGTCGGTGGGAGCGGATGCCGCCAGTTGGCCGGCGCGCGACACGGCGATTCTTGAACTGCTCTACGGATGCGGCATCCGCAATGCGGAGCTGACCGGGCTGAACCTGGAAGACATTCACTGGGCAAACGAAGCGATCCTGATTCGAGGCAAGGGCCAGAAAGAACGTTACGTTCCGCTAGGTGACGCGGCGGCCTTGGCGTTGCGGGCTTATATGGCAGAGCGCACGGCGCGGCTGGCTGCGGCCGGCGAAGGGAAGAGAATCGAAACCCCTGCGCTGTTTCTCAATCTTCAACTACGCGGTCTGAGCAAGCCGGGCGGCGAAGCGCGCTTGACCACGCGCAGTGTGGGCCGCATCGTCAAGCGCATTGCCATTGGGCGCGGCCTCTCCGCCGACGTGCATCCACACACCCTGCGTCATGCCTTCGGCACACATCTTCTGGAAGAAGGCGCCGACCTGCGCGCTATCCAGGAGTTGCTCGGCCACGAGCGCCTCTCCACCACACAGCGCTATACGCAGCTCACCACCGCGCAGTTGGAAGTGGTCTACGACCGGACGCATCCGCGGGCGCGCTAGTACGCTCGGCTGAGATGTGCGGAAGATTTTCACAGGGAGCATTATGTCCTTATTCTTGCTCCGCCGGACATTCATCCTGATCTTCTTCCGGATCCGTCCACTGCTTTCCACATCTTTCGCAGAGCCACGCGTTGCGCGGGTCGACGCTTTCGAGCAGCGGGTCATCAGCGCCGCAGCCGGGGCATACAGGCAATTCGAACTCCGGAATTTGCATCTGGAATTGCTCGATGATGGACTGCGGAATCGGCCTCGCAACAATCTCGCGTGCTTGTTCGAGTTGATCGGCGGCAACCATGATCAAGGGATTGCTCATGTCAGGTGCGAGGCTGTAACCCGGACCTTGAATCCAGCTCTCGATTCCCGCTTCTTTCAGCACTTCCCGGATCAGGGCAGCGCGTGCCGGTTCATCGCATTCGCAGAGCAGCGTCTTCCAGGTGTATTCGTGCTGTAGATCGCTTTTCTCCGTTTCGCCTTCGGCTGTCGGCGAATCGGTGTTGCGAGCCCACTGGGGAACTGCAAGGCGCGACTCCATGTTTTGCATCCCAGGCCGGCTCAGCCCGCGCTTCTTCATTTCGTCGCGGAGAACCTGTTGCGCGACTTCGGTTAGATCGAGAATGGCGGCATCCAGTTCGTACAATTCACCATCGCTCATCTCGCTGTAGAGTTGAGTGAGGCTCTGCCAATCCGTGATTGGGTCTCTCTGCATGGGGAACAGTATAGCCGCTCTCTGCGTTGAATGTCGTACCGTTGAGTGGTCTTGGTACTAGAGACCGGGTGTTTTGGAAATCACGCATGAGCGGAGGGCGGCCCGGACTCGCTCGTGTGCGTCACCAAGGGAGGAATCTATCGACGTCAGGGTTTTCGACCGATGCAGCAAAGCCATCCCTTGTCGCATTCCTCTAGAATCTCAACATCCGAGTAACCGGTTTTGGTGAAGAGTTCGCGATGCTCATCTACGCTCAGGATCGTCATATCCGTAAAAGAGAAAGATTTGCCGGCGAGCCGTCCTTCTGCCATCTTTCCGCCCTTATAGACCTCCGCGATGATGATGAACGCGCCACCAGGCTTCAGAACTCTGAAAACTTCGCGCATATCCTCGGGCAAATTGGGCCAGAAGAAGTGGGTTTCCACTGCCGTCACGAGATCGAAAACACCGTCCGGAAACGGCAACTGAGAAACTGAGCCTTGCCTAATCTCGACGCGGCCTGAATCGATCTGTTTTGCGTTCGTTCTTCTGGATGCGGCCACGCTCGCATCGGAATAGTCGATGCCATATACCTTTCCCTGCGTGGCGGCTGCCGCTAATTTGCTTACCGTTCTCCCTCCACCGCAACCTATATCGAGAACCGCATCGTGCTTGCCGACTGAGATGTGCGCCAAGCCCCAGTCTGTCAACTCGGCATGGTGCAAGTTCATCCGCCGCAAAACGTACCACCCCAACCAACCCTTCGGTTTTCTGAATTGATCGAGCAATGTGGCTCTTGCGGTCACGATTGTCCTCCTCAAGGAGATCATGTGTCGTTGAAATGAGATCGCTTGGATGGATCAAGTGTATGACCGGGAGGCGCGCCGGGGCAAGTAACAGAAACTCGCCGGAAGTATCAGCATCGATGCCTATTCTTCAAATGCTGCTTCAGAGATTGTCTTTGTGTACAGCGGCTAACATCTTCAGTTCTTCAATAGCCGCACCAGCGGAAGAAGCTGGATTCTGCCCGGTAATCAGATTCCCGTCCACCCGCACAAAAGAGCCCCAATCAGCGCCCTTCTCGTACAAGCCGCCGAGGCGCTTCAATTCGTCTTCCACGAGGAACGGCACCACGTTAGTCAGTTGAACGGCTTCCTCCTCTGAGTCGGAAAACCCTGTTATATGCTTTCCCTTCACCAGCGGCTCTCCGTCTGGGGCTTTGGTGTGGCGCAAGACGCCGGGTGCGTGGCAGACCAGGGCGACCGGCTTGCCGGCCGCGTAAACTGCCTCGATCAGAGCGATGGAGCGCGTGTCGCCTGCCAAGTCCCACAGGGGCCCGTGTCCGCCGGGATAGAAGACGGCGTCGAAATCCGCTGCGGCAACATCGGAGAGCTTTAGCGTGGTTGCCAGTGCAGTTTGTGCTGCGGCATCCTGCTTGAAGCGTTCCGTATCCTTCGTCTGCGCTGTGGGATCGTCGCTGGTGGGGTCCAGAGGCGGCTGTCCGCCGTGAGGTGAAGCCAGGGTGATCTTGGCTCCAGCATCGAGGAAGATGTAGTAGGGCGCCGCAAATTCCTCCAGCCAGAATCCAGTTTTCTTGCCAGTATTTCCCAGCTTGCTGTGCGAAGTAAGAACCATCAAAATCTTCATTGCGATTTTCCTCTTTGCTCGAATGTGTTGTTTCGCGGTTGATTGTGGATCGAGATAGGTGCTCGGTTACTCTTACGCAGTCGCGGCGCCAATACGAACCACGAGTTTTCCAAAGTTCTTGCCTTCCAATAGGCCCATGAATGCCTCGGAAGCGCGCTCGAGTCCTTCCACCATATCCTCGCGGTATTTGATCTTGCCAGCAGCGAACCATTCAGACATCTGCTTCTGAAATTCTCCAAAGTGCGAGCCGAAATCATCGAAGATGATGAAACCCTGCAAGCGGACACGGCGTTTGAGGAAGGTCCCCATCACCATGGCGGTGCGATCCCTACCCTGAGGAAGTTCGCTGTCGTTGTAATGCGAAATCATCCCGCAGAGAGGAATGCGCGCGTGCGTATTGAGCAGGGGCAGCACCGCATCAAAGACCACGCCGCCCACGCTCTCAAAATAAACGTCGATGCCCTTGGGGCAGGCCTGCGCCAGCAACTCCATCAGTGCTGGATCGCGATGATCGAGACATTCATCGAAGCCTAGTTCCTGTACAGCATAGCGGCACTTCTCCGCACCCCCGGCTACGCCAACTGCGCGGCATCCCTTGAGCTTGGCGATCTGGCCTACTACAGACCCCACCGCGCCGGTGGCAGCGGCCACCACCAAGGTCTCGCCGGCCTTTGGCTGGCCAATCTCCAGAAGGCCCATGTAGGCAGTGAAACCGGGCATACCCAGTACGCCAAGAGCGTGCGAAGGATGCTCCAACCGCGAGCCCAGGTTGAATGCGCCCTTTCCATCGCAGAGGGCGTAGTCCTGCCAGCCGCTTTGGCTTAATACCCAGTCGCCCACGGCAAAGTCAGGGTGCAGAGATAGCTCAACCCGGCTCACGGTTGATCCCACCATGACGCCGCCGATTTCCACCGACGGAGCATACGATGGGGTATCGCTCATTCTGCCGCGCATGTAGGGATCAAGAGACAGGTAGACAGTGCGCAGAAGCATTTGGCCTCGAACAGGAATGGGAACAGGTTGCGCTTCAAGCCGGAAATTGCTGGAGGTAGGCGCTCCAGAGGGCCGTGAGGCGAGGACGATACGCCGATTTACGGGATTGCTCATCTTTGAAGGCTCCAGCAGACAGCTTGCCACATCGTGATCGATGAGAGTTGTCTCATATTGCTCCCTGGAGCTCAGGCACCGAGAGAAGGAACGCTTCCGCCTGATGCAAACTCCTAGAAGCTCACCTTGCGTCCTGGAAACCATGTGAGGTGGATGGAGGTCGTCGTTACCGTCTGCTGGCCGAAAAGATAGATGGGAGCCTTCCAGTGGTCCAGCGCGAAATTAGCGTTTACCTCAAAGTCCTTGCCCAGTCGTTTGACAGCCTGAAAATTGATATCGTTCAGGGTTGTGCCGCCGGGAATGAAGTAGCTGGTTGCCTTTTGGTCGCGCAAGCCCACTTGGAGCCACTCGTTGCCGCTCAGGTGATACGTAATCCAAGCCTGGCCGCCTTTGTCCTCGCGCCCGATCCAGTCGCCGAAGAGTTGGCCCTGGTTGGTGTAGCCCTGCTTCTGAATCCCCTCATAGTACATAAAATGGCCGTAGTGGCTCGGATAAGAGTTTTGGCTTGGATGGTCCGAACTGGACGGGTCGGTAGAAGCTGCTTCGATGCGCAGGTCCAGTTTTGGAATGCCGGGTACGTGAGAGAGATAGAGGCCGGGCCGGTAAGCGGCGCGCCGGGGAGCATCGGCGGGGGAAACATCGTCGTGCGCCTCCGAGTCCGCGTAGAGCGTGAGCCAATTGCGGACAAAGGGCAACCGATAGGAGAAGTCGAAGGCCCCAAAGCGTGCGCCGGGATCGTCACGGCCGTTTTTGGTGTTGCCGCTGGGGGAGGACATACTAACAAAACTCTTCAGAAAAGTGTGAATGGTGATGGGCGCGTGGCCCTGTCCGCCCCAGATCACGGTGCGCTCAAAGCCGAATTCAAGGTTCTCCGTTGGCCGGAAGCTGATCTTCTCGACGTGGACCCAGGGGTTGCCGGGGTTGATCACGTTGGGCAAATCCGGATTGGCGCCGCCGGTGTTCTCTGGATTCGGCATATAGGTGTGCCCTCTGAGCGGGCCGACCAGGAAATCGTAGCGGAAGGGGCCGGTAAGCCGGGAGAGCAGTGGGATGTGCAGCGGCTCGACGCGGTTGATGCGGAAGGAATAGATGTTTTCGGCGTTGTTGGAGTAGG
>Ga0182014_10000300_pt1 | contig 62879 bp, 61 predicted proteins | sample 612S2DmetaG_FD_120489 | JGI IMG/M metagenome (GOLD analysis project Ga0182014, IMG submission 120489) | Permafrost microbial communities from Stordalen Mire, Sweden - 612S2D metaG | ecosystem: Environmental > Terrestrial > Soil > Wetlands > Permafrost | place: Sweden: Stordalen | collected... | reverse complement strand
TGGTGGAGCATCTCCTCCACCGTGACGGCCAGCGTGTTCTCGTGGCCCAGAACCACCATGGCTAGCGAGTCGCCCACCAGCAGTAGGTCGATGCCTGCTTCGTCGGCAAGCCGCGAGGTGGGGTAGTCGTAGGCGGTGAGCGCACTGATGGGCTTGCCCTGGCGCTTCATCTCGCTGAGCGCGGGCACGGTGACCTTTGTGATGGAGTTGGCGTGGGGCGGGGAATCGGCGCCGCCGGGAAAGTGTGCGAGGCTCATGGTTGTCTCCAGTGCCGCTCCGCAGACGCAGGATGCGACCCGAACAGAGCCAGTATACGCCCAGGCGAGGGAGTGGGCGCGGTGACAGAGCCCCATTGCCCCGCACTGGCCGGGCTTCGATCAAGGTGGCCGAAGCCACCGGTGGTATAGTGCTGCGTAGCCGGAAAAGCCATCTGAAAATGCTGGCTAAATCTAACAGGGCACGGAACAATCCTGATTGTTCTGCCGCGAAGGAGAAACTGTGAAGCGTCCGTTTGGAGTGATCTTTTCCGCCATTCTTCTCTTCCTGGGATCGTTATTTCAGTTGCTGATGGCCGTTCTTACGGTGCTCAGCGGAGCCTTGGTGGGAAAGATTCCCCCGGCTGGTCTGCACGGCGCAACCGCGCCCCCGCCGATTCCCGGCTGGATGCCGGTTTTCATATACGGGCTCAGCGCATTCTTTGTCGCTTTGGCGGTGTGGGGAATCCTGACGACGGTGGGTCTCTTCCGGTTGCGCCGCTGGGCGCGCTACTCAGTGCTTGTGATCGGCGGCGGATTGGCGCTGATCAACGGGATTCAAATGTTGTTCACAGCGATTTGGCTGTTTGTTCCGATGCCTGTGGCACCAACCGTGGATGCATCGCAGGCCCACACGACGCTGGCGGCGACCAAGATCGTCTTCGCGGTCCTCGCACTCATCTACGCGGTTCTCTGCGCCGTGGGCATTTCATGGCTTGTGTACTTCAATCTGAAGTGGGTGCGCGAGGTGTTTGCGGGCGCGCCGGGCGAGATTGCTGAGAGTCCCCGCCCATTCCCGATCTCCGTGCTGGCCGTGCTGAGCATGATTGGCGCGGCCTGCTGCCTGCTAACGGTGTTTCTTCCGCTTCCGGGAGCATTGTTCGGATGGATTCTGGATGGCTGGGGGAAGGTGATGCTCTATCTGGTCTTCACGGTCCTGTCGGCGGCTGTGGGCATCGGCCTGTGGCGGCTGCGGGAGTGGGGACGGCTGCTGATGCTGGGACTGATGGCCGCCGGTCTGGCTAACTCCATGGTTTATCTCCTGCGGCCCGCGCTCCTGCTGCAATACAACACGGAGCTGTACCGGAGGATGAATGTTCCGCAACCACAGGTACCGGCGCAGTTTCAGACCATGATGCCCATTGCAACATTTGGCTTTGCAATCTTGTTCACTTTCGGAATTGCGGCGGTTCTGATCCATTACCGCTACGCCTTCAAGCACCCGATCGAGCCACCGCGGAATGAGGCCACGGCGCTCCCATAGCCTATTCGTACTCCTGCGGAAGCAATTTAGGACACGGCGCAGCTCCTCGTGTATGCCGTTTTGTGCGCATCGCAATCGCACGAATTTCGGAACACTTATGAGCAACTGCTTTGAAAGGGCACGGCTTTAGCCGTGCCGCGCGCTGAGGCTAATGACTTTTCGGCTTTAGCCGCGGAAGGATGTTTCTGAGGCTTCAAAGCCATCTCACCGCGGCTAAATGATTTTTAGACGAAAGCAAGTACACTGGGACGGATTAGCAAAATGCATCCCTCAGGGGCTAAAGCCCATCGTTTTTTATCAACCTTTTACGGCACGGCTAAAGCCGTGCCCTTTCAAAACCAGACTTTCACCACGGACTGCAATGCCATTCTGTGCCCGCCGTCACCCCGAGGCTGAATCCCATCCACTAAAATCAGCCTGAGGAGTTCTGACACGATGCCCCGTAAAGCCCTGATCGCCGCCAATTGGAAGATGTACAAGACCCCCGCCGAAGCCAAAGCCTTCGTCGATGCCTTTTTGCCCCTCGTAGCCGGCCACGACCGCGACGAGATTGCCCTCTTTCCCTCGCCTGTGCTGCTGCCCACGGTGATTGAAGCCGCCAAAGGGTCGAATGTCCTCATCGGCGCGCAGAACATCCACTTTGCGCCCGAGGGTGCTTACACCGGCGAGACCTCCATCGCCCAGCTTCTCGCCGTCGGCGGAACGCACACCCTGATCGGCCACTCCGAGCGCCGCCAGTACTTCGCCGAGACTGACGAGATCGTCAACAAGAAGCTGCATGCCGCGCTCAAGAACGGCGTTGTGCCCATCGTCTGCATCGGCGAGGTCTTGGCCGAGCGCGAGGCCGGCAAGACCGAAGAGGTGCTCAAGACTCAGGTGACCGGCGCATTCGCGGGCGTCACGGTCGAGGCCGCCGCGCCCATCGTCATCGCCTACGAGCCGGTATGGGCCATCGGCACCGGCAAGACGGCCACGCCGGAGATGGCCGTCGAAGCGCATAAGATCATCCGCGCCGAGGTGGCCAAGCTTCTGGGCGCCGAGGTGGCCGCGGCCATGCGCATCCTCTACGGCGGCAGCGTCAAGCCCGACAACGCCACCGCGCTCATCGGCCAGGAAGAGATCGACGGTGCATTGGTCGGCGGCGCCAGCCTCAAGCCCGACTCCTTCACCGCCATCGTCAAGTATTAGTTGTATGTTGTGCCTGTAGTGGTTTCATCGCCTCCCAGGTCTCAAAATCGAGACCTGGGGCACCCGGCGTTCTGTACTATGCGCATGACTTGCCGTAACCATTGCGATGCCGGCTCACGGTCTCAATGCGGCATATCCCGATGCAGTGTCTTCACCTGGTAACCGGCGCGCTTCAGTTCGGCCGCAATCTCCTCCACCATCATCACGCTGCGGTGCTGGCCGCCGGTGCATCCGAAGGCCACGGTAAGGTAGCTCTTGCCCTCTTCCACGTAATGCGGAAGCAGGTAGAGCATCAGCTCCGTCACCCGTCCCAGAAATTCAGTGGTCTGCGGAAACCCGCGCACGTACGCCGCCACCTTGGGGTCCAGGCCGGTCAGCTTGCGAAACTCCGGCACAAAGTGGGGATTGGGCAGGAAGCGCACATCGAAGACCATGTCCGCGTCCAGCGGGACGCCGTTCTTGAAGCCAAAACTCAGACAGGAGACCAGCAGTTGCCGGGGCTCGTTCTCCCGGCCAAAGCGGGCCAGGATATCGGCGCGCAGCTCGTGGACGTTGAAGTTCGAGGTATCGATTAGCGTATCGGCCACATTGCGAATAGGGTCCAGCAGTTGGCGCTCTTCAACGATGGAGCGCGAGACCGTCTCAGACCGGCCCAGCGGGTGCGGCCGCCTGGTCTCGGAGTAGCGGCGCACCAGCACCGCATCCTGCGCTTCCAGGAAGACCACGCGCGTGGAAAGCAGCGTCCGCACGCTCTTCAGGATCTCAGGAAGGCGGTCCAGCGTGGTTCCCTCGCGCACGTCCACCACAATCGCCGCACGTTCCACTTCGGCCGACTTCTCAACCAGCCGGGCAAAATCGGGCAGAAGCTCAAGCGGCAGGTTGTCACAGCAGTGAAAACCAAGATCCTCGAATGCCTTGAGAGCCGAGGCCTTGCCCGCGCCGGAGATTCCAGTAACAATGACCAGATCCTTTACCGGATTCCGTAAGGGATCGGCGGGTTGGGCATCTTTTGGCGGAAGGCTGGCTTTGGGCGCGGGGTCTAAAGGCGTCATGGGCAAAATGCTACACCAAGGGCCAGCATAAGGCGTGAGGATGTTATCAAAATTTTCAGATATGGTATTGCGGAGTGTTGCGGCGCTGATCATGACTCGCCATTCTGGAACGCTCATTTTCAGGGTTTTGGCATGGTTTCCGCTGGCCGGATTGGAGGAGGTGATGGGTATCACTGCGTTACGCCTCTCGCGGTAGCTACGTTAATGCGGGCTTTTGCGAGGTTTTTTACGGGTCGAGGACACGCTTTTCTGACCCGTGAGAGCAACACTGAGAAGTTCCATCGCAGGGCTTGGCGGAGGCAAAGGGATGGCGGATGCGGAAAAGCGGGACAGGGGTCAGTTGCGGGTGGATACGGATGAGTGCAAGGGCTGCGGACTGTGCGTAGAGGCCTGCCCGCCCAAGGTGATTCTCCTAGGCGAGCGGCTGAATCGCTACGGCTACCGGACGGCGATCTACCTGGGCGCGGGCTGCACGGGCTGCGGAATCTGCTTCATGGCTTGTCCCGAACCGGGGGCCATAACGGTGCTGCGCAGGACAACTCCCAAGGCCGCTCAAAGCGGCGGGCCAAGTTCAAGTTTAGGCACCGCCGTGGAGGGAGCATGCCCATGCGCAAGCAACTGATGAAGGGCAACGAAGCCATCGTCAAGAGCGCAATCCTGGCCGGATGCCGCGCCTTCTATGGCTACCCCATCACGCCGGCCAGCGAGATTGCCGAGGCGGCGGCCAAGTACATGCCGCAGGCCGGCGGCGTTTACCTGCAAGCGGAGAGCGAAGTAGCCGCCATGAACATGATCTATGGCGCAGCCTCGACCGGCGTGCGGGCCATGACGGCGTCGAGCGGGCCCGGAATCAGCCTGATGCAGGAAGGCATCAGCTACATGGCGGGCGCCGAGTTGCCTTGCGTCATCGCCGACATTACCCGCGGCGGGCCGGGGCTGGGCAACATTGCCGCCGAGCAGGGAGATTATCACCAGGCGGTGAAGGGCGGCGGCCACGGCAACTACCGCACCATCGTGCTGGCGCCCGATTCCGTGCAGGAGATGGCGGATTTGACCGCGCTGGCCTTCGAGCTGGCCGACCACTACCGCAACCCGGTGGTCTTGCTTGCGGATGGATTCATCGGACAGATGATGGAGCCGGTGGAGTTTTCTCAAGATCCAATCGTTCCGCCGCCGCCGGAGTGGGCCGTGACGGGCACTCCTGAGACGCGCGGCAATCTGATCACATCGCTGCACCTGGATTGCGACGAGATGGAGGCGCATCAGCTCCACCTGGAGGCCAAATACAAGCTGGCCCGCGAGCGGGAGGTGCGCGCCGAAGAGTTTCACACGGATGGAGCGGAGATTGTGCTCGTCGGCTACGGAATCGTGGGGCGGATTCTGAAGGCTGTGGCGGCCGAGGCCCGCGCCGAGGGACTGAAGGTTGGCCTGCTGCGGCCCATCACGCTTTATCCCTTCCCAACTAGGCACTTCGAGCGGCTGACCGAGGCGGCGCGCGTTTTTGTCGTCGTCGAAATGAGCAACGGACAGATGCTGGAAGATGTGCGGCTGGCTCTGAATGGTTCGCGGCCGGTCGAGTTCTACAACCGCCTGGGCGGCATCGTGCCCTCGCACGAGGAGGTGCTCCGGTTCGTGCGCGAGCAGGCTCGCCGTTACGCGCCGGTCATGGAGCCGGAGGAGGAGCGGCTGGCCAATGTCTAGCGAAACGGTCTCCGAATACACGGTAGTCCACTCCAAGGCGAAGTCCTTCTACGACCGCTATGAGCGCAAACAGGAGCTACAGCACGCGACCCACTTCTGCCCTGGCTGTGGCCACGGCATTGCGCACAAGCTGCTGGCGCGGGCCATCGATGAACTGGGCATCCAGGACAGAACCATCCTGGTTGGACCGGTCGGCTGCGGGGTCTTTACTTACAACTACTTCGATGTGGGCAACATCTCGGCAGCGCACGGGCGCGCACCGGCGGCGGCAACCGGCGCCAAGCGAAGCAAGCCGGAGAGCATCGTCATCAGCTATCAGGGCGATGGCGATCTGGCGGCGATCGGCTCGGCGGAGATTCTTCATGCGGCCAATCGCGGCGAGAATATCACTGCCATCTTCATCAACAACGCGGTCTATAGCATGACGGGCGGGCAATCCGCGCCGACGACGCTATTGGGCCAGAAGACGACGACCACCCCCAATGGCCGCCAGGCGGCCACCGAAGGCTATCCGCTGCGCGTCTGCGAGCTGCTGGCCACGCTGGATGCGCCGGTCTACATCGAGCGGGTGGGATTGGGCGACAACAAACAAATCGCCCAAGCCGCGCGCGGGCTGCGCCGGGCCGTCGAGAATCAGGTGCGCGGATTGGGCTTCTCGCTCGTCGAAATTCTTGCCCCCTGCCCGACGATCTGGAAGATGCAGCCGGTGGAGGCGCAGCGCTGGGTGCGCGATGTGATGGATAAGACCTTTCCGCTGGGCATCTTCAAAGATCGCACCAAGGATGCGGAGCCCCGGTGTTTGCCGGATGCGGCGCCGGCGCTCGATCGGATTCCGCACATTCTCGGCGTGGATTCGGAGAGTATTTCGGATGGTCATTCGGCTGCATCTGGCGCGGCGGCGGATCTGGATATTCGAGTGCGCGCTGCTGGCTTTGGCGGCCAGGGAGTGCTGCTGCTGGGCGAGGTGCTGGCCGAGGCGGGACTCGATGCCGGATTGGAGGTCTCGTGGCTTCCGTCGTATGGACCAGAGATGCGGTCGGGCACGTCGAACTGCCATGTGCGCATCACCGGCCGGCCCATCGACACGCCGCTGGTCAACGAACCCACGGTGCTGGTGGCGATGAATGAGCCTTCGCTGAAGAAGTTCCAGGCAAGCGTGCGCTCGGGCGGCTGGATTCTTTACAACGGCGAGGCTCTGCCGGAGGGCTGCGAACGAAAAGATGTGCATGTGCTGGCGCGTCCATTCACGCGCCAGGCCGACGAATTGGGCGACGCGCGCGCGGGCAACATGGTTGTTCTGGGAGCGCTGCTCGAGATCGCTTCCGTGCTGCCCGAGGCCAGCGTCGCCGCCGCGCTGCGCCGGCTCATCAAAAACCCCAAGTGGGTGGAGTTGGATGAGCGCGCCCTGGCGCGTGGACGAGCGCTTTATAGGGAGTCGCTGGTTGAGGCAGGCGCCTAGAACTGAAGGCATCGGTTTCTGTGGCAGGAAGATCGCAAGCGGAGACAATCTGCGCTGCATTCGTTTGCGACTGGGAGAGCTTCACTTCTCCAGTCTCTCCCTTATGCCGTTCATGATCAGCGTTGTTTCAAGCTCAGCGCCATGATGGGCGAGTCATCGACCACTGGGATCTTCGGCGCCGTTCAAGCCCCTCACTACCCAGTATTCAAGGCGTTTTCAAGCCATACGCGCATTTCGTCGTCATGAGGCCAACTGCGTCCGCGCGGCTGGGCGGAACTCTCGACCTTCTGGTTAACAAAGCGCTGTGGCCGTGAAGCCGCGAGATCGACCTCGACAAAAGGTTTCTCATGCAGCCATTCGAGCAATCCCTCGGCCTGCTCCGCGCTGACCGCCTCCTGAATCACGGCCTCGGCTCTTTCACATGCGACTGGCATTGGACAACCCCCCAAGTATTAAGAATCACGAGCGCGGACCCGATCCTCCGCGATGGCCGGGCCGGAGTTGAAGGGCGAGAGGGAAGGCCAGCCAAGGGCTTCTGGAAGAGGTTTATCTTCCAGAAGCCGTCAGCCGTCAAGCCAAACGCCACGACGCCCGTCCGGAGCTGAGGCATAGTTGCTTCATCGGCAGTATTTGCAAATGGATTAATGAAAAAGTCGGCGGTTCGATAGAAATCTTCCGCTGGCTCATCGGATCGGTGCTATCCAATGAAGATGCGCACACCGTCGACTCCGAAACGCGCGTGGTGAAAGTCGAAACACCGAGAAAATCATCCCGCAGGGGCTAAAGCCCAACCCCTTTTCTCTCACGTTTTCGGCACGACGTCAGCGGCTGCGGAAAAACCCTTCGCGGTTTTTCCGCGTGGAGTTGATTGCCGCTCTCGACGGGGGTATTCGTTTTGCCTCGGGAGCGATGAGACGGGTGCGTTTTGTCCTTGTTAACTATATTTATAATGTGCAACTTGCATTGACTTTGTGGCCGTTTTATTGGTACAATGAGGCATGCGTGGAGAAGACCAGAAGCAGACGGCGATATACAGTTATGTAACCCTGGAAGCGCGGATTCCGGCCGATCATCCGGCGCGGCAGATTCGCGCGATGGCCAATCGGGCTTGGGCACGCCTGGATGCCGAGTTTGAGAAGCTGTATTCCTCAACCGGCCGACCTTCGATAGCACCCGAACGCCTGTTGCGGGCCACGCTGTTGATGGTGTTGTACTCGATTCGCAGCGAACGGCAGTTGATGGAGCAATTGAATTACAACCTGCTCTTTCGCTGATTCCCACCCCAGCGACGAAGACCTGTCGCTGGGGGCTCGGGAGGAAAACCGCAACGGCTGGCGGTGGCCGCCCAAGCCAGCGAGGCGGGCAACGCGGCCGAGCGCGGCTCGGCGCTGGCTATGCTGGACCTCACGCTGGCGCAGCAGCAGGAACGCGATCCGGATCTGGAGATCACGCTGGGCGCCGACACGTTGTATCAGGAAGAGAAGTTTATCGAGGATTTGCGGCAGCGCGCGGTAGCGCCGCATGTCAGCGAATACACGCAAGAGAGCAGCAACCTGGGCAAGAACAGCCTGACCGAAGCCGAGCGGGCCGACCCGCGCCGCAGGATCAGCCAGAAGAAACGCAAGTTGATTGAGAAGGTCTTCGGCTGCGCCAAACTGGATAGCGTGCTGCGCCAAGTCAAGGTGCGGGGCCTGAAGCGGGTGGATTGGTTCTCCCGGCGCACCATGGCGGCTTACAACCTGATGCGTATGCGGAGGCTGATTCCGATTCAACCGGCGGCCTGATGGGGCCGTAGTGTCTCTTGAGGCCGCGAAAACGGCCTCAAGAGACAAAACAATAACCGCCAACCGGCCGCCAAGCCGATGAAATGGCGCATGAACCGCTCCACAGAGAGCAAAAACGAGCAAACCAAGGAGTTTTTCCGCAGCCTTTAAAGTCGTACCCTTTTACAAGACCGACCGTTGATAGCGATCAGGGAGATACAAGATGCGTTAGCCCTGACGAAAAGTCAGAATAGTTACAGGCCGCGGGATTACTCCTTGCCCTGGCCCAGCCGCCACGCCTTGATGAACTTCCAATGGATGTAAACCGAGTGGTTAAGGTGAAGCAGCAAACCCTCGCGGCCATCGAGAAAGCCGAGGCGGAAGAAGTAGTTATAGAGGAACGTTGCGGCGGGGTTGGCGACCGCATTCCATAGAAACGCCGGCAGGGATTTGCTGTCGCGGCCCTTTTCGTGAAGTAACTGGGCGATCTCGGAACTATAGCGGTCCATGTGCTCCAGATATACCTTCATCGTGGGATAAGCATAGTGGAGCATGTCGTGCTTGAGCTTGCCGCGCGGACCCCTGAACTGCGGCGTGGAGTGCGGGCCAACCCCCTCGCTGAGCCGGGCTGCCCCTTGGCGGAAGAGGCGCAGCTTGAGGTCGGGGTAGAAGCCTCCGTGGCGCATCCACCGGCCGAAGATCAGGTTCAGACGGGGAATCCAATAGGCGCCATAGCGAGGCTCGACTCCGCCCGCGCAGGCCAGGAGCCGGCGAATCTCGTCCTGCAACTCTGGGGTAAGGACTTCGTCGGCGTCGAGGAGGAGAATCCAGTCGGAGGTGCAAAGGTCGAGGGCGACGTTCTTCTGTTCGCCGTGGCCGCCGAAGGCGTGAAAGGAGGTCTTGGCGCCGAAGGATTGAGCGATCTCCAGGGTGCGGTCCTTGGAGCCGGAGTCGACGACGACGATATCGTCGGCCCAGCGGACGCTCTCCAGCGTGCGGGGCAGGTTCGCCTCCTCGTTCATGGCGATCATGGCTACGGATAGAGTCTTGCGCATCGAAGCAAGGATAAACCGGCGGGGCGGCTGGCGTATGCTGGCGTCATAATAGGACTCTGACCGGGTGATTCTGTTCCTCCCACCCTAGCGGCAAAAACAGAGACGCCGCGAGGGTGGGGCCCACCCACATTGGTACAAGGGAAAAAGGGTCAGAGGCCTACGCCGGTTGAATGCGGGGAGATTGGCGATGAAGGTACTGGTTTTTGGCGCGACGGGGATGGTGGGGCAGGGAGTGCTGCGCGAGTGCCTGCTGGACCCGGAGGTGGAGCTGGCTGCGACCGTGGGGCGGACGGCGACCGGTGGGCAGAACCCGAAGCTGCGGGAGATTGTTCGTGGGGATTTGCGCAGCTATGCCGAGATCGAGGACGAGCTGACGGGCTTCGATGCCTGCTTCTTCTGCCTGGGCGTCTCAGCGGGCGGAATGAAGGAGGCCGACTACGAGCGGGTGACCTATGGGCTGACGCTGGTCGTGGCAGAGGCGCTGAGCCGCGTGAATCCGGGGATGATCTTCATCTATGTCTCCGGAACGGGGACGGATAGCTCGGAGCGGGGACGCGTGATGTGGGCGCGGGTGAAGGGACGCACGGAGAACTCGCTGCTGCGGCTGCCGCTGAAGGCCTACATGTTTCGTCCGGGGCTGATCCAGCCGCTGGATGGCATCAAGTCGAAGACTCCGGCGTACAGGCTTCTCTATGGGTTGGCAAAGCCACTGCTTCCATTGCTTCGATGGGCATTTCCAAATCAGGTGTTGACGACGCGGGAGATTGGGCGGGCGATGCTGGCTGTAGCGAAGCGGGGGTACGAGAAGCAAGTATTGGAGACGAAAGATATTCGGGCTACAGTGGGCAGATAGCGCCTGAGAGAAAGCAAAGAGACCTCTTGCTGGGAGCCGGATGCGCTTGTCGGCGGTGGGACCGGTTCCCAAAAGAGCACGGTGCGAAGCTAAGGGAGTCGGCAATTGCCTCCGGCGGGAAGGATTGTGGGCTACGATTGAATTAATGAGCTTGGCGAAGACCGAATCCGGCGATTTGGCATTGGACTACACCCATGCCGAATTGGGCAAAGCAGTGATTCTTCATGCCGATTGCCTGGAATGGCTTGGCCGAATTCCGGCTGGGTCTATCCACGGAATCGTCACAGACCCACCTTACGGCGTGAAGGAATACGAATTCGACCAGATTGAAAAACGAGGAAATGGGAACGGCGGGATTTGGCGCATCCCACCTTCGTTCGACGGGTCGAACCGTCAGCCTCTTCCCCGGTTTACGGCCCTCAACGAGAAAGAGCGCAGACAGCTTTATCGTTTCTTTGCAGAGTGGGCGAAGGTTGCTGGTCATGCTTTGTTGCCCGGAGGGCACGTCATCCTTGCTTGCAATTCTTTCCTGGCACAACTGGTTTACGCGGCGCTGGTTGAAGGGGGACTCGAGTTTCGGGGACAGATTATAAGGATTGTCCGGACGTTGCGAGGGGGAGATCGGCCAAAAAACGCCGAGGAGGAGTTTCCCGGCGTATGTTCACTTCCTCGCGGAGCGTATGAGCCTTGGGGTGTCTTTCGGAAGCCACTCCCTCCGGGCATGACGGTAAGCGAGTGCCTGCGGAAGTTCGGTGTAGGAGGGTTACGCCGTCTGCCCGAAGGATTACCTTTCTCCGACATCCTCGATATTGGGCGAACGCCGAAAGCGGAGAAGGAAATTGCGCCTCATCCGAGTTTGAAGCCGCAGGCTCTTCTCAGAGAACTGGTATGGACAATCCTCCCTTTGGGAGAGGGGTTGGTATGTGATCCGTTCATGGGGTCTGGATCGACAATAGCCGCCGCCGAAGCGATAGGGTACAGGAGCATAGGAGTTGAAAAATACGAATCCTATTATCATTTGGCGTCTAGTTCAATAGTGCCGTTGTCGCGGGTTCCCGTGGAACGCGATCAGATGGGGCTAGGATTTGGCCTCTGATTCTGGTGCCTTGTAAATCCAGTTCTGTGCCATCTTCTCGAAACCCGAGGGCAGAACGGTGGCCGTGATTGTGCGTCGGCTTGTCTGGCTTCGACCTGCAAATTGCCAATCGGCCTTTTCCAAGAGCGCGCCGTACACCGCAAGGAACCGAAATCGCACCTTCTCCTTTACTGTGTGCGCATCTGCGGGGCGACCGCCCTCAAACACGAAAACCATGAGCCAAACGTCCTCTGGGTTGTGCCCCTGCCATCCCTTCCTATAGCGAGACGCCTTGACTTCAATGCCATCCGATCCCACATGCTGCATGGAGTTCCCCGGATATTTGCCTGCGGGAAGCAAATCGGGATGGCCATTGTGATAGGTGTTCTTCGCAATTGTCGGGCAGTGCTTTGGGAGATTGGCGGTGATGAACTCTCCGACCATGCTGCTGAAGTTGGCCGGCATCAACATGTCTTCCAGTCGCGTCATCTGTTTTCGGACAAGTTCCGTATCCACAGCCCGCAGAAAGTCGGTAAAATCCACCATCGCTCGGAAGATATTCTCGACAGAGACACCAAAAGGAATCTCTGCATCGGAGTTGAAGTTCTCAAGGACGGGCTGCTCCGGGGCGCAGAAAGACAAATCCGACTGTTCTTGTTGCATGCTGCCGCACCCTCATAAAGCCAGTAATTTGTATGGACCAAGAGTGCCTGCCAGAAACCACAAAAATCAAGAACAAAATTGAGGGGTTACATCATCCATCAATATGCAAAGGGAGACGCGCCTTCTCCTGCGCGTATCATGGCCCCTATGAACCTTGAAGCGATTCAAGCTGCAATCGGCGAGGCCGGCTTTGACGGCTGGCTGTTTTACGACCACCATCACCGCGACCCCATCGGCGGGCGCATTCTGGGGCTGGACGAGAAGGCGCACGTAACGCGGCGCTGGTACTACTTTGTGCCGGCCGAGGGCGAGCCGCGCAAGCTGGTACACCGCATCGAGCAGGGGCGGCTGGATACGCTGCCGGGCGAGAAGGGGCTGTATTCGAGCTGGCGGGAGCTGGCGGCGGGGCTGGAGGCGATGCTCTCAAGCGCGCGGCGGTTCGCCATGCAGTACTCGCCCAACAACGCCATCATGTACGTCTCGATGGTGGACGCCGGTACGGTGGAGTTCCTGCGCGGGCTGGGCAAGGAGATTGTGAGCTCGGCCGACCTGGTGAGCCAGTTCGAGGCGGTTCTGAGCGAGGAGCAGGTCGCCAGCCACGGCGCGGCGCAGCAGGCTATCGACGCAATTTTGGAGGAGGGCTGGACGGAAATTGGCCGCAGGCTGAGGCCAGGGCGGCGCCGGACGGGCGGAGTGACGGAGTTCAATCTGGTGGTGTGGCTGAGCGAGGCCATGCGCCGCGAAGGCCTGGTGTGGGAGAACGGGCCCAACGTGAGCGCCAACGCCAACAGCTCCGACTCGCACTATGAGCCGACGGCGGAGAGATCGGCGCCGATTGGCGAGGGCGACTTTGTGCTGATCGACATTTGGGGACGGCTGGAGAAGCCGGGCAGCATCTTCTACGACATTACCTGGACCGGGGTGGTGGGGCGCGAGCCGACGGAGCGCGAGCAGTTGATTTTCGAGACGGTGCGCAACGCCCGCGACGCGGCCATCGCCGCCGTGGAGCAGGCCTTTGCGGAGGGGCGGGCGATCCGCGGCTTCGAGGCCGACGATGCGGCGCGGGAGGTGATCCGCGCGGCCGGCTTCGGCGAGTTCTTTACCCATCGCACCGGGCACAACATCTCCCAGGAGCTGCACGGAGCGGGGGCGCACCTTGACAATCTCGAGACTCACGACGAGCGGCGTCTGCTGGCGAATACGTGCTTCTCGGTCGAGCCGGGGATCTATCTGCCGGAGTTTGGCGTGCGCAGCGAGGTGGATATGTTGACCGCGCCGGGCAAAGCGTGGGTGACGGGACGGATTCAGCGGGAGCTGGTCAGAATCTAAAGAGGCAAGACAATGAGGTCGGCAAGCGTCGCGAAGGCGAAGAAATTTCTGATAAGCCGCGTTCTGGACCAGGCGAAGCAGGACGAAGTTCCGTTGACCGAAGTCGAAATCCTAATGCTCGGGTTTGCGGAGCCTTCACCGAGCGCGAAGGACATGGAAGCGGCGGCAGTTTTCGAGCGCGAGTACAACGACGAAGAGTACGAAGCCAAAGTCGCCAAGCTTCTGCGACGTACCTACAAGTGTGACAAGGAACGTGACGAGATGGCGGCCTGGGATGAGGCCCTGACTGATCTTGCTGAAGAAGATATGTACCTCCTTGTCATGCTCGAACGTGCCGGAATTAGAGCGTCCAACTCGTCCTCAGACATGTTGGATTGGCGTTTTTACTTGGCAAATTTGCCTATTTGCATTGCTGTTACAGCGGGAATTCTACTCGCCTTCACTCCATTCGGAGCAAGACTCGTTCCAAATAACTATCTGCGCCTGCTGTTGGTTCTCCTGATTTTGGTCGCCCCATTGCTGATCGACAAGATTGGCCACAAGCCAAACCTGTGAGAACCCGTAGGAACCCGAGCGGCGGTCGATACGTATTGCTGAGGATACTGATCTTTTCTCTCGGAAGGCAGATCCGAGAGACATGAGGCGGCAAATGGAGCGGAGCCCGCTATTTGGCCCGGCCCCGGTACGATATAGTCAAAAGGGAATGGCTACTGGGCAGAGCAACAACGAGGCCGCCGGACAGGGCAGGGAAGCAGAGTCCGGGCAACGGTTTGTCTATCTTCCTCTGATCGCGGGCTGGCTGGTGCCCGGGGCGGGGCATTTTCTGCTGCGCAAATGGGGCCGTGGCGCGCTGCTGTCGGCGTCGATCGTGGGCATGTTCGCAATGGGAATTGCCATGCAGGGCATGCTCTTCGCAGGCGCGCACGAGATTCTGGACGTGCTGGGCCTGGCCGGCGACCTGGGCAACGGGTTGCTTTACGTCTTTGCCCAGCTCTTTGGTCTGGGCGCCGACCAGGTGCGGGTGACGACCGCCGACTATGGCACCCGGTTCATCGTGGTGGCCGGATTGCTGAATGTGATTGCCGCAGTGGATGCGCACAATCTTCGCACCGGGAGGAAGGCGTGACACATTTCTCGGCGGTTGTGCTCTTCGCACTCTTCGCATCGGTGGTCTTTGGCATTACTCAGCGCGAAACGCCCCGGCGGATGGTCCACTATGGAATTTACTGCTTTGTGCTCTTTGTTGGGTCGGCGGTGGTGCTGAGCTGGGCGATGTACTTCATCGCGCGATAGGCTGGAGCCAAGTGTCCCGCAAATCTCTCTTTTGCATCCTCGCGGTTCTCTTCGTGGGAGCTGCCGCTTACCATGCCGTGGCCTTCTTTGCGCCGGCGTCCGGGATTGGCGGCACGCATTGGCGCCATGGGTGCTTCATTGCAATCGATCTTCTTTGCGCCTGGCTTATTCTTCGCCGGCCGCGGTGGTTTGTGTGGGCGTTTGGCTTGCTCACTCTAGAGACGCTTTGGAGTCACGGCTCTCATGCTTGGAAGTCATGGCGTGTGGACGGGCGGCTGGATTGGCTTTCCTTCGCAGTCCTGATCGTTGTGCCTTGCACGATGGCGCTGCTGATTCGAGACGCCCGCGACCGGCGATCCCGGCCAATGAACTGAGCCACTCTTGGAGCGATAGGGAAAGCCAATGCAGTTCTCCCTTGTTCAATTCATGCATCAATGTGCAGGCGCCGATGCCGGCTCGGAGGCCTGAGCGCCTCCGGGAATCGCGCCGGGGAGATTGCCAACCGGTTGCCTGTCTACTTCCGTAACCACGCGTAACTCACCGCGAAACAGGTGATAGTTCTCGAATTGGACGTCGTTCAGTTGGGTTTGCGGCGGTCCGAGGTAGGAATAAGCTCCGCCCTGAGAGTTCAAGACTGGATGCATGGCCCGGACCTCTGCAAGAGCAACGCTCCTGGTTGGAAGGATGTATCTCTTCCCTCCGATCTCCACAGGCCCGTATTCAACGAAGAGATTAGCCTTGGAAATGAGATCGTCCGGCCTTAGTTCCGCTTCCAGCGTCACGCGCCTGACCGATCCACCGGCAGGATCGAAGGCGATCTCTCCGTGATATGCAGACTGAGTTTGTAGATTTCTCCATCCTCCAGGGATTTTCACCGTGTAATGCGACATTTGCTGCGGTACCGAGTAGCGAAAGACCGCCAGCCGCCCATCCTGGCCCGATTCCCATCCCTTCCAATCAATCTCGCCTCGAAGTACATCTGTCATCAATGTGATTAGAACTGTACCAAACTCACCGGAGGTCTCCAGGCCAGACAGCGGCGAACCGGGTTTCCTTCCTTTCGCATCATCGATATCGACCTGCTCCTGCCCTTCGCGATTCACCACGTTTGCGCTGGAGACGCCCACCAAGTGTAGCGGATCATAAAAGATTGTTGGGGCGTCGAGCGTCGCTGGCTCCGCAGGCGTGTCCTCAAACCGTGCAGTCATCCGAGTAGCGAGGAAATCGGGCAATTTGGGAATGGAATGGCGCACCCAATTTGCAACCAGAGCGACCAGCGAGTCTTGCGTTGCCGAGCCAGGCGGGGCCAGCGCCGGGCATTCGGACGCCGGAAGATCGAGAAACTCTGCGACATCGGCCAATGTGACGAGGGCCTGCGTGGCCTTGGCGCCCGGCAAAGTTGCTCTGATGCGCCCCATCCTCGCCGCGCTCAACCGTTCTGTCAGCTCCAGACCCGAGATCTGACTGGCGACCTTTGCATCGTTTCTTTCATGAGTCGCGCTCAGAAGTTTTTCCAACTCCACCGCTGTGACCCACCTTATTGCAAATGCAGGAACGCCCGCAGCCAACATCAGCACCAGAACCAGCACCAAATTACGCATCGTGAAATCTCCCCGCGGGAGGGCTGATTTGTATAAGGCGCTTTCAGAGTACCCTTATGCAATGCCTCCCCTGCGCCATACAGCTGCGTCGAAGGTGTGTGGACAGGTGTACCCCTCGGCGCGGTAGAGATCGATGGCTTCGGTGTTCGATTCCGTCACGGTGAGAGAGATTTCGGTGACGCCGAGGCGCATGAAGTGGAAGGCGGCCAAACTGAGCAGGAAGCGGGCCAGGCCGCGGCGGCGGAAATCGGGGTGGACGCAGACTTGCGTAATATGTCCGCTCTCAGGGCTTACGCGAGAGCCAAGCACCAGGGCCGCAAGTTCGCGGTTGGAGCGCTGAACGATCACATGCGATACCGGCGCGACGAAAGTTCCGCAGCCGGAGTAGCGGACGATGTTGTGAAGAAAGCGCAGGGAGCCCTGGGAGTTGCGGTACTGATCGTTGATCACTCCATCCGGATGATTGCAATAGGCCTCGTGGATGAGGCGGCTGGCGGAGGCCATATCCTCGTCGCGCCATGGACGCAGTTCCAGGCCGCCGGGCAAGTTAAACCGTGGCTGGCTCCAGAGACCGCGCAGAGATTGCACCATGAAGAGGCGGCGAAAAACCTCGAATCCAGCCTCGCGAAAGACATCGGCGTGAGTGCCGGATGGGTGCAGGAGCAACTGGGATTCGATACGGTCAACATGCGGCGAGTTTTGAAGTAACTCAAAGAGATGGCGGAGCAGAGTGACTTCGATCTCAATGGCGAGGGCGGGAATCTGGCGGGCGGAGTCTGGCCCGTCGGTAGATAGCCCCGTTGAGGCCGCTGGAGGGTTGGCCAGGGCAAAGACATCGCCGATGACGGCCTTGGTCTCCTCATAAACACAGAAGGCATAAGCGCTAACCTGGCCCGCCTCCAAGGCCGCGTAGCCGGGCAGCATATGGCTGTCGAGATACTGCAACAGGAGTTTTGTTGAGGCGCGATAGTCCCAATGCAGGCGCTGCTTCCACAGGGCGCTTTCGGCCTCGAGCACAGGGCGGAGCATGGGCGCCGTAAAGTGCCGCAGGTCGAGAACCTCGATGGAAACACCCGTTGTCATGGTCATTCTGTTGAAACGCCCCGGTCAGGAAACTGCATTCCCGTGCTTTCCCAGGTCCCCAAATGCCAGAAACCTGGGGCACCCAGGGTTTCTGCTCGAAGTACAAAATCTCATGGACACAGAACTAGAGCCTTAAAAGGCGAGTGGCGAAATGAGCCTTCTCGTCACTTTGCCACGAGTTGCGGTCATGCGCAACCCGATGTTCAGCTTATCAGCTTATCGGCTGCCAACGAGATATACAACCAGTCCTTGCTCGGGCCAGGTGAAAAGTTGCTCATAATGACGTCCTTCAAGGTACTCTTCGAGATCGGCGGGAGTGCGTAAATCCACGCCTCGCGGGCCAGTTACCCGCGCTACGAGTATGTGCTGCTCGTCGGGCACGCCGGTTTGCTCGTAGTTGACGACCTCTGCATTGCGATAAAATGCTAGGCCGTACTCCACATCGCGCCGGACGCGGAAGACCGCTACGGTTTTCTCGTTTGGGGCCTGGGTAGCCAGCCGCTCGGCCAGTGGGCGCGCGGAGTAAGAGCTGTCGAGCAGGTGAATTACGCGCTTGGTTGCCCCCACCGCCGGAATGACGATGAATGGACCCACACCGTACAAGAAGAAGACCAGCACGGCCAGCACCGCAGTGGTAATCAGCCGCAGTTTTGCCACGCCAAAGGCTTTAACCACGATGAGAATCAGCAGCGCGGCTCCGCAGGCGGCTAGTGCGGCGGCTACAAGCGCGCGCGCCGGGGGCAGTGTGGCGGAGTGGCTCACAAACCAGGGCAATAGCAGCGCAATCATCGTCATGATTCCTGAAAGCACGGCGTGGCCCGCCAGCACCCACCGGTTGAGGCCAGACCGGCGGCGGTAGAGGTAGTCGCCGGTGAGGATGGCGATGGGCGGAATGGAGGGCAGAATGTAGCCCGGCAGCTTGGAGCGTGAAAAGGAGAAGAAGATGATTGGAATCAGCGCCCAGAGCACCAGAAACTCAGGAAATGCGTCGCCTGGGCGGTTGGCGCAGACCTTGCAGTTGGCGGAGTGGCGCAGCCGCCATTCGCAGATCGAGGTTTGAATGCCATCGGCAAGGGCGCGAATGGCGATGACCGTCCAGGGCATCATGGCCAGCACAATGACCACCAGGTAATACCAGAAAGGCTCGACATGCTGGTAGCGATCGGTGGTAAAGCGCTCCAGGTTGTGTTCGAGAAAGAACTCGCGGAAGAAGGTTGGATTCTGATACTGGACGGCTATGAACCAGGGCAGAACCATGGCGAAGTAAAGGACCACTCCCGGCCACCAAAGGGAGCGGCGCAGGATGGACCACTCGCGGCGTAGAAGGGCAAAGGCGGCGATGATGACGATGGCCAGAAAGGGCGCAACCGGCCCTTTTGCCAGGGTAGCCAGGCCGGTGAAGAAGTAGATGTCATAAAGCCAGAACTTGGAATCGGTCTCATACCAGGCGTACCAGCCGAGAAGTCCAATGGCCAGCGGCGCGGCCATTTGCATATCGGTGGAAGCGCCTCGCGCAAAGCCGATGACGCCGGCGCAGGCGACGGTGATGAGGGCGGCATCCAGATGGCCTCCGGGCCGAAAACGCCGCATATGCAGGTAGATGAGGCCAATCATGATAAAGGCGAAGGTGGTGGAGGGCAGGCGGGCGCTCCAGTCGTGGACGCCGAAATCCTGAAAGAGAAACATCGCCCGCCAGTAGTAGAGCGCCGGCTTCTCCAGCCAGGGGCGGCCGTAAAGATAGGGAGTCACACAGGCACTTAACTTCTCTCCCAGGCTGGGGGCGGTGTCGAAGCGTCCCAGCATCTCGTGGGCAATCTGCGCGTATCGGGGCTCGTCGGCCCCCACCAGGCCCAGGCCCGCACCGCCAAACAGAGGAACCAGGCCGTAGATGAGAAAGAATACCGTGAAAAGAAGAAACACCGCCGCTTCCCGGACGGTCGCCCAACTGGCAAGGCGCTTGCGCCAACCTTCGGGCGTATCCGTAGCAGAAGGTTCAAGAGTTGTTTCCACTTCCAGCGCTTCTCCAGTTCCAGTGTCTCTGGCGGGCACATGCAGTGTCTTTCGCACAGAGGAACGGTACCGACTTCGGCCATAGCGCTTGGGGGAGCTGGCCCAGCCGAGTTAAAAAACCCGCGCTTGGCGGAGGCGCGGATCCAATGCCCGAGTATCGACTGGGACAAGGCTAACAGATTCGGGCGAAATCTCAAGGGTTAAGCGAGTTTTTACGAGGTGAAATAGTCCAGGCTGAGGCGCAACTCGGCCAGAACCTCTTCGATCGCGCGATCCAAAGGCCCCTCGACTGTGCATCCGGCCAGGTTGTCATGGCCCCCGCCGCCCAGCTCCTGGGCAACCGAGGCCACATTCACCTTGCCTTTGCTGCGCAGGCTCAAGCGGATGCGGCCATCGGGAAGCTCGCGCAGAAACACCGCAGCCTCCACGCCGGAGATGCAAACCGCGAAGTTCACAATGCCCTCGCAGTCCTCCTCGAATGCGCCTACGCGAACCATGTCCTCGTTCGTAACCCAGAGCCAAACCACCGGCCCCTCTCGCTTCAAATTACCCAACGCCGCGCCCAATAGGAGCATTTTGGAGGTGGATGTAGAGAAGCAGACATCCTGGGCGATGCGGATGGGTTCGGCTCCGGCTAGGGTGAGATCCCGGGCCATTGCGAATGTCGATGCCTGGATGGAGCCGAAGCAGAAGCCCGCGGTATCGGTGAGGACGGTGGCGTAGAGGCAAGTGGCCATCTCGGGCGTCAATTCAGCGCCCGCGGCCTTTACCAACCAGTAGACCAGCTCCCCTACGCTGGTTGCATCCGGGTCGATCCAGTTGAGGTCGGCAAACGGGCGGCCGCTGACGTGGTGATCGATATTGATGAGGAAGAAATCTTCGAGGCCGTCCAGCTTGGCCCGGGCGAGACTATCGCATTCGAGCACAATCGCCGCGTCGTAAAGCCCCCGGATGCCCGCCTCGGAGCGAATGGCGTCCGCTCCGGGCAGGTCTCTGCAGTTGGCCGGAACCCGATCGGCTGTAACCATATCGACCTGCTTGCCCATCTGTTCCAACAACATCCCGATGGCAATCATGCTGCCTATAGCGTCGCCGTCGGGCCAGGAATGCGAGCAGACCAGGAACCGCTCGCCGGTACGAAAGACGCTGAGTATGGCCGCGATCATTTCGTCGTGCGTATGCGCCTGAGTAGCCGGGAAAGCGGCATCGGCGGAGCTTGTCCACTGTGGCGCCGGGTTTGCATCGAGAGCCGTATTGGAAGGGATCAGATTCATGCGCGGCTACTCTCCGGTGGAGCCTGTTGGTCCGCACCAGGCTTGGGCTCAGTGGCAGGCGCCTGCTCCTTGGGAAGCTTCTGCCGCTTGCGCGACCTGTCCATCAACTCGTCGATGCGCGCCTGAAACCGGCCCGAACGGTCGGCGAGAAAGCTGAGCTCCGGCACGTGGCGCACTCCCATCCGCTCCTTCAACTCAAAGCGAATAAAGCCCTTGGCTGCCTCCAGGCCGGCAATCGTATCCACCTCAGCCTGTGCAATGTCCTTGACGGCGTTGTCGATGGCCACATAGACCCGTGCCGACTTTCCGCCGGGGTTGAGCGAGACTTCAGTCACGTAGCAGAAGTGGATGCGAGGGTCCACGAGTTCGCCCTCGATCATGGCGCCGATCTCCAGGCGTAGCGTCTCCGCCACCCGGTCCTGATGATGCTTGCGTCCCCTGTGCTCCGGCATGAACCCTCTGAATTGTTACTAGTAAACGGTTAAGGATAGCAGACAATTGCCATAGAACCATTGAGGAGGAATAAACCGGTCAGGGGAGTTGCGCCACAACTTTTGGGGCATTCCGAGGCTTCTGCTCAGCCTCCGACGATTGTGAGCCGCGTCACATTCGCTATACTGGCCGGTGGCTATACTCGGAGTCACTCCGAACGGCTTCCAGGAGCGCCATGCATCCGTTTCCCGCTGTAGACCCAATTCCTCTGCCGGCCCCGATTTGGCTGCTGAAATTGCTGCATATCGTCACGCTGGCGTTGCATTTTGTGGCTGTGGAGATGCTGCTGGGCGGACTGCTGCTTGCGGTTCTGCTCAGTCTCTTTCGCGGCTCGCCGGCCGCGATGGTTACCACGCGAGCTCTGGCCCGCCGGCTCACGGTGGTAATGACATTTGTCATCAACCTGGCCGTGCCGCCGCTGCTCTTTGCCCAGGTGCTCTACGGCCGGGCGCTTTACACCAGCAGCGTGCTGATCGGCCTCTATTGGATCTCGATCATCGGCCTGCTCATGCTTGCCTATTGGCTGCTGTATCAGTTCTCAGCGCGGCTTGAGGCGGGCAAGTCGGCGTGGTGGGTGGGGCTGAGCGCGTGGCTGCTGGCCGGCTCCATCGCCGGCCTGCTCTCCACCAATATGACACTGATGCTTCGCCCCGAGGTCTGGCGCAAGATGTACTCCGCCTCGGCCGCGGGCGCCTATCTGCCCACCGGCGACCCTACGCTTGTGCCAAGGTGGCTGACGATGCTGGCCGGCGGACTTTTCATCGGCGGGCTGTGGCTGGTTTATCTGGCCGGCCGGTCGACCTTCACAGCCGATGAGAAGCGGTTTGTTGCTGGGCTGGGCGGCAAGGTGGCAGCCGGCTTCGGCCTTGTTTATCTCGTTGCCGGGTTGTGGGCAGCCAGCGTGCAGCCTGCTATCGTCAAGGCCGGGCTGGCAGGCCACGCTGTGTATCCCCGTTACGAGCTTGCGGGTTACGCTGGCTACGGCTGGCTGGCCCTGGTTGTGGTTGCCGTTTTGCTGGGCGCCTATGCCGGGTTTGGCAAGATCGCAGCCGCCTGGCTCGGATGGGCCGGTGCGCTCCTTGCCCTGCTCATCGAGATCATGTTCACCGTCTACCGCGATGGCGTCCGCGACGTGACCTTGTTAGCCAAGGGCTACGACGTTTGGGACAGGGCGGTGGTCACCAACTGGTGGGTCGTGGGACTCTTCCTCGTCCTGTTTGTCGCGGGCCTGGGCGTGGTTGGATGGCTGATTTCGGTGGTGGCGCGCGCAAAGAAAACCATGGAGGCCGCGGCCTGACTCCGCGCGATGAGATTGTCATGAGCGAAGAGACGAATCTTGCAACAAACATCGTTGAGGAACCTGGCGAGCAAGCTACGCGCCGCGCTTTTTTGGCCGCTGCGGGCGTGGCCGGAGCTTGTTACATCGCCGCGCTTGCCTATCCCGTCTACCGCTATCTGGCCTCGCCGGAAGAGATGGCGCTCTCTGCCACGGCGGTCACAGAGGTTACGCTCAAGGACGCGCAAAAGCTGCCCTTGGGCTCGGTGCTCATGTTCAAGTTCGGCACGGCTCCGGCGATGCTGATCCACCACGAAGACGGCCGCTGGGTCGCGCTGACAGCAGTCTGCACGCACCTGGGCTGTACCGTGCAATACGAGCCGGCGCCGGCTGACCGCATTCACTGCGCCTGCCACGGCGGCGTCTACAACGCCTACACCGGCGCCAACGTCAGCGGTCCGCCGCCCAAGCCGCTCAAAGTATTCAAAGTAATTCCCGGCGACGCCGGCGTAGAAGTCTCGCGGAGTTAGTGTCATGACCGCATGGATAAATGGTCTCCCAGGTCTCAAAGGCGAGACCTGGGGCGCCCGCAATTCGAGGAAATATTACCGGACCTTAAGGTCACGGAGCTAGGCATTTCACATCGGATAATTTGCAGTTTTGCCGGCAAAGGGGCAATGCAGTGGGAATCCTAGATCTGTTCAGCTTGAAGGGCAAGAATGCGCTGGTTACCGGTTCCGGGCGAGGCCTGGGAGCCGGCATGGCTATCGCCTTTGCCCAGGCCGGCGCCAATGTGACCCTGCATAGCCACGGCAAAGTATTGGGCTCGACGATCGAGGAGGTAGAGAAGACCGGCGTCAAATATATCTGCCGGTCGGGCGATCTCTGCGACAAGGCGATCGGCCACATGCTGGTCGACGATACGGTCGCGGCCTTCGGTTCCATCGACATTCTGGTGAACAATGCCGGCACCATCCGCCGCGCTCCCGCCGCCGAGCATTCGGAAGAGTTCTGGAATACCGTGATCGACACCAACCTCAACTCTGTGTGGTTCATCAGCCAGTACGCGGGCAGATTGATGCTGGCGCAAGGTCACGGCAAGATCATCAATACCGCCTCATTGCTGGCCTTTCAGGGCGGCATTCTAGTTCCCGGTTATGCGGCCGCCAAGGGCGCGGTGGCACAGTTGACCAAGGCTTTGGCCAATGAATGGGCCGGCAAGGGCATTCAAGTAAACGCCATCGCGCCCGGCTATATGGACACAGACAACACCGCGGCGCTGCGGGCCGACGCTGCGCGCTCCGCCGCGATTCTTTCAAGAATTCCGGCGGGGCGATGGGGAGTGCCTTCGGATTTGGCCGGAGCGGCCGTCTTTTTGGCCTCCGAGGCAAGCAACTATGTGAATGGCCACATCCTGGTTGTGGATGGAGGCTGGCTCTGCCGCTAGCGAATAGTAGGACACCGATGCCCCATCCTGGCGACGCTCTTGTTTTTGTCGCAAGGGTGGGATAACACAAGGCGAGAACGAAGGAAAGCAACATGAGTGCAAAGACAATCGCAAGTAGCGTATACGATTGGGTGGATGAGCGGCTGGGCCTGACCGAGGTGGCCGAATTTGCGCGCCACAAGACCGTCCCCGTCCACTCCCAGTCCTTCTGGTATTACTGGGGCGGCATCTCGCTCTTTCTCTTCATGGTGCAGTGCTTTACCGGCGTGCTCCTGCTGGTTTATTACCGGCCCGGCGCGGAGGCCTTCGAATCGGTCCGCCAGATCACCTTTGTGATGAACTTTGGTTGGCTGATCCGCTCGGCGCATGCCTGGTCAGCCAACCTCATGATCTTCTCCATCCTCGTCCACATGTTTTCGGTCTACTTCATGAAGGCCTACCGAAAGCCGCGCGAGTTCGGCTGGCTCAGCGGCATGGCCCTGCTGGGCATTGCCTCGGTCTTCGGCTTCTCCGGCTACCTGCTGCCCATGGACGAACTCAGCTACTTTGCCACCAAGGTCGGCCTGGAGATTCCCGCGGCGATTCCTTGGATCGGCCCGGCCATTGCAAACATGCTGCGCGGCGGCCCGGAGGTGGGCGAGTTTACCGTGCAGCGCTTCTTCGCTCTGCACGTCGTTGTGCTGCCGGCCTTGTTTGTGCCGCTGCTCGGCTTTCACCTGTGGCTGGTGCAGCGCCATGGCAACGCCGCGCCACCCAGCGTTGAAGCCCTGCCGCCGGAGCAGCGCAAGTCCATGCCCTTCATGCCCAACTTCCTGCGCAAGGATCTGGCCATGTGGCTGATCTCGCTGAATATTCTGGCGCTGCTGGCCTCGGTCTTTCCCTGGGCACTAGGCAAGCAGGCCGACTCGCTCGTCCCCGCGCCGGCCGGCATTCATCCCGAGTGGTATTTTATGAGCCCCTTCGAGATGCTCAAGCTGCTGGGCAGTTTTCTGCCCGGCGAATCCGGCGAGATCGCGGGAATTCTGGTTTTCACGCTCGGCATCGTGCTCTGGATTTTGATTCCCTTCTATGACATCCGGAAGGAATCGGGCCAGCGCGCCCGCGCCGCGCACTACTTTGGCCTGCTGGCGGTCTTCGCGCTGCTGGCCACGACCGTCATCGGCTATTGGACCATTCGTTAAGGCAGCTTTTAGCTGTTAGCTTTTAGCCCATCGTGCTGAATCGAGACGTACAGCATTGGGCAAGAACGAGCTAGAAGCTAATAGCTAACAGCTAAGAGCTAGGAGCTGTACATGAACTATCCATTCTGGGACATTCCCTATCTCGGCTCGGGCTGGGTGATCGGCATCATCGCCATCTTCCATGTCATGATTTCGCAGTTTGCGGTGGGCGGCGGCCTTTACCTGCCGATGGCCGAGCGCAAGGCCCAGCGCATGGCCGATCCTGAGTTGCGTTCGGCGTGGCTCACTCAGCTAGTAAGCCACTCCCGCTTCTTCCTCATTCTCACCGGCGTCTTCGGCACCATCTCCGGCGTCGGCATCTGGTTTGCCATTGGACTCACCCATCCCGAGGCCACAAGCACGCTGATTCATAACTTTGTCTTCGGCTGGGCCATGGAGTGGGTCTTCTTCCTCGTCGAGCTGGCGACCGCCGCCGCCTATTACTACACCTGGAACAAGATCGACGATAAGCTGCACCAGACCGTGGGCTGGGTCTATGCGGGCGCCTCGGCCGCCACGCTCATTATCATCAACGGCATTCTCGCCTTCATGCTCACGCCCGGCGACACGTGGTTGGGCGTAGCCGGAACCGGCCAGGAGGCTAGCAAGTTCTGGAACGCCTTCTTCAATCCCACTTACTGGCCCAGCCTCTTTCTGCGCGTCGGAGTTTGCATCTCGCTGGCCGGAGTGTGGGCGCTCATCACCTCCAGCCGCATCGACGGCGACAAGCAGCCTGCGCTGAAGGCGTCGCTCGTCAAGTGGAGCGTCAAGTGGCTGGTGCCCTCCTTTGTGGCCACGCCCTTCCTGATGATTTGGTACCTTTTCATGGTTCCCGCATCGCAGCGTGCACTGCTCACGCTGGGCATCGACACCATCGGCGCGGGCGCCTTCTCGACCGTCACGCGCATCGCGCTGATCATCATCGTTACATCGGCCACCATCGTCGGCGTGGCGTACTTTCTTGCCTATCGCAATCCGGTGGACTTCAATCTCTCCCACGCGGTTGCCGTGCTGCTGCTGGCGCTGATGGCTACAGGCGCGGGCGAGTACTCGCGCGAGATGCTGCGCAAGCCGTACGTCATCGGCCGCTGGATGTACTCGAACGGCGTGCGCGTTCCCTACGTCAGCCACATCAACTCCGAGGGGTATCTTGTGCACTCCAATTGGGTCTGGCAGGGTCCAATGAGGGTGGATGATCTTCAATCACCCGGCGACAACACGATGCCTGAGATAACTACCAGCTACTCCCGCGGCGAAGCTATCTTCCGCGGCGAATGCGGCTCCTGCCACACGCTCTCCGGCTATCGTCCACTGACGCAACTGCTTGCCGGCCGCGACCGCGCCAACATCGGCAGCTTCATTACCATGCTCCACGAATACAAGCCCGACTCGCCCTACCGCCGCTTCATGCCGCCCATGGTCGGCACCAGGCAGGACGTGGACGACCTGGCCAATTACCTGAACGCGCAGGTCAACCCGCCTGCGCCGGGCGCGCAGAAGGTCGCAATGACAGCGCAGAAGTGATTTTGCGGCGCCAGCCAACGGGTAGGAAATCTGCTTTAGCGAACTTTCGCAGCCAGCCTGGGCTTTAGGGTTCAGGCTCGGGATGGAACCGGCCAGAGCTCTACTCCGTATGTTGAGAGTGATTGGGGTTTCGGGAGGAGCGAAAGATTATGGCCTTCTATTGCAATCGGTGCGGGACTGGGCTGCCAGAGAGCGCGCGGTTCTGTTCGAGTTGCGGCGCGGTGGTTTCGGGACCGCAGTTCATGATGGGCAGGCCGCTGGTCCGGCCGCTCATAGGGCGCCAGCTTGCCGGAGTTTGCCTGGCGCTGGCGCAGGCCTATAACTGGGATGTTGCGCTGGTCCGCGTCTTCACGGTGATTGGATTCTTCTTTTCCGGCGGGATGGTCTTTGTGGCCTACCTTGCCGGCTGGGTGGGGATTCCCTCGGAGGAGTATCCTGCTGGTGTATGAATGGCATCTACCAGTGCGACGATGCACGGCTGAGTTTTCAGGATTCAGGGGCTGGGTTGCCGGTGGTGTTTCTGCATCCTACGCCGCTCGATGGCGACTATTGGCGACCTCTGATTCAAGACCTGGGCGGCGTGCGGGCCATCGTTCCCGACCTGCGCGGGCACGGTCGCTCGGAGCTGGGCCGGAATCTTCCGGTTGGTGGCTTTGCGCTGGTTCCCGATGCGCCGGTGCTGACGGTTGGACAACTGGCCGCCGATGTCCTTGCCCTCCTCGACCATCTTGAAGTCGCTGAGGCAGTCTTCGCAGGCTGCTCGATCGGCGGTTACATATTGCTGGAGCTGTGGCGCAGGGCTCCGGAGCGGATGCGGAGACTGGCCTTTGTCTGCTCCAAGCCGCAGGCCGACGCTGAGGTCAATCTGGCCCGCCGTGCCGCCAACATTAGGCAGGTGCGAGCCGAGGGAACCGCGAGGCTATTCGACGGCATGGCTCAAAGCCTGATTGGAGTCACGGCTCGCGAGCGCCATCCTGAGATCGTCGCGGAGCTGCGGGCGCATATGACGCTGACGCCGGAGGCGGCCGTGGCTGTGCAGGCGGGTCTCGCCACGCGGCCCGACTCCCTGCCCACCGTGGCAACTATCGATGTGCCGGTGCTGGCGATTGCGGGCGGTGAGGATTCGGGCGTGACCCCTGCCGAGATGGAGGCCCTTCACGCCGCGCCCGGTGGATGCGAGTTCCACCTGCTGCCCGACGCTGGGCACTTTGCCGCCTATGAGCAGCCGCGCAAGGTGGCCGCGTTGCTGGCTGAGTGGATGCGCCAGACTGCGAGCTGAAGGATCGATACGAGCATGGAGAATATCAAGATGAAGAATTCAAGTCGACGCAACTTCCTGTGCACCGCGCCCGCAGCCGCCGCGGCTGGTATTGCACTCGCCGATGCAGCGCTCTTTGCCGCGAAGGCTGAGGGTCAGAGCGCTGCGCCTGCGGCACCGGTCGCATTTCAACTATTTACTGCACAGAGCATCCAGGATGACATCAAGGCCTTGCAAACGGGCGGCAATAACAACCTGGTGGATGCCATGACCATACCCTGCCCGGTTGTTCTTACTACTGAGGTAGCCAAGAGCGCCAAGGAGTTCGAGTGGCACGAGGGCCGCGACCACCTGATTCAAATACTCGACGGTTCAACGGTCTACGAGGTGGGCGGCACGCCGAAGGACGCGCGGAACACCAAGCCTGGTGAATGGCTGGCGCCCGCGGCGGTGGGAGCGGCGACCTTGACGCTCAAGAAGGGCGATATGCTGGTGATTCCGCGCGGAACGCTACACAAGCGGAGCACGGCTGAGAGCGTGACCTTCCTGCTGATCTCGCCGATGGGAACCGCAAAACCGTAGCCGGCGCGGCGTTCAGTTTGCCACAAGCAAATCTCATGTGACTTGTTGTCGAAGCGCAGTTGGGCTCATGCGGTATATTGATCCGCATGGGAAAGTATCGCTTCTTAGCGACGTTATTGCTATTTGTCTGGACGATTCAAGCCAGTTGCCAGTCAACTACTGTTCCCGGCACGGAATGGATGCAGCTTTCTTCTCCCGAAAAAGCGGGATGGCAGGCGCAGAAACTCGCCGGAATCCAACAGTACATCGAGGAGATAGGCTCCACATCGGCGATGATCGTGCAACATGGCGTGGTGGTTGCCGCATGGGGAGAAGTCACGCACAAATCGAATCTGCACTCCTGCCGCAAAAGCCTGTTGAACTCGCTGATCGGCATTGCCGTCGCCGAGGGCAAGATCAACCCCGCCGATACGCTTGAAAAGCTCGGCATCGACGATAAAAAACCTTCGCTCACGGCGGAAGAAAAGCAGGCGAGGGTGCTCGACCTGCTCGAGGCGCGCTCCGGGGTTTACCATCCAACCGTCTATGAGACCAAGGGGATGGAGGAAGAGAAGCCGCCACGCGGTTCCCATGCGCCAGGCACCTTCTGGTACTACAACAACTGGGACTTCAATGCGCTGGGCTACATCTATGAGCAGGCAACGGGCGAAAAGATCTTCGAGGCCTTCTATCGGAAGATCGCGCAACCCATCGGCATGCAGGATTTCAATCCGCGCGACGGGCATTACATCTCTGGCTCGGATACGCGCTTCCCGGCCTACGTCTTCGATATGAGCGCCCGTGATTTTGCCCGCTTTGCCCTGCTCTTTCTTCGCGGGGGTAAGTGGAACGGCACCCAGGTGGTGCCGGAAGACTGGGTGAGGGCTAGCACGCACGCCTACTCCGACGCGCCGTCGGGCGGCTATGGGTATCTGTGGTGGACCGGGGACTCGGCCAGCGGCAGCCCCCAGGAGATAGTTTTTCCGAAAGGAAGTTTCTGGGCAGAAGGCCATCTCGGGCAGTATGCGGTTGTTGTTCCGGCGCTCGATCTGATTGTCGTCAATCGCGTGGACGACCAGAAAACCAAGCGAACGGTCCACAAGCGCCAGATGGCCCAACTGGTGCGAATGGTGGTGGAAGCCGCACCAAAGAATTAGAGTTCTTAGAATCTACACCTGCGCATAGCAAGCTACATGGTACCGAAAGCTAACCGCCACCGGCGGCGTGAAAACCCGTGCGGGATACTGTAGGCTCAAGAGAAGACCACTCTCGGGAATCTCATCTTGAAGCTGACTTCGTCTCCATCCGCGCGCCCCTTTCACCATCCTCGCTCAGGAAGAGCAATGCATTGCGGCAATGTTTCGCTTGAAGCACTGGCCGATCGCTTCGGCACACCGCTTTACGTCTACTCCGCCGATCAAATTGTGGAGCGGCTGGGTTTGTTTCAGCAGGCCTTCGAGGGTAGGGAGCACCTGGTCTGTTATGCGCTCAAGGCCAACTCGGCGCTGGCCATTCTCAAGTTGCTGGCAGAGCGCGGGGCCGGCTTCGATATTGTCTCCGGCGGCGAACTGGAGCGGGTGCAGGCGGCCGCGCCGGAGGCAGTGAATCGGGTCGTCTTCTCCGGCGTGGGCAAAACCGCCGCGGAGATCGATCTGGCGCTCAAGGCCGGAATCCTCAGCTTCAACGTGGAGAGCGAGGGGGAACTGGCGTTGCTTGCCGCACGCGCGGCCAAGCTGAAGAAAAAGGCGCGCTTTGGCCTGCGCGTGAACCCCGACGTCTCCGCAGAGACCCATCCTTATATTTCTACCGGGCTGCGCGAGCACAAGTTCGGCATCGATATTCGCCAGGCGAAGAGGATATACATGAACGCGGCCGGGAATCGCTGGCTTGAGGCGCACGGGGTGAGCGTCCATATCGGGTCGCAGATTCGCTCGCCGGAGCCCTATGCCGCTTCCATGAAGCGGGTGAACAAGCTGCTCGGGCAACTGCGGCGCGAGGGGATTGTGCTCCAGTCCGTCGATGCCGGCGGGGGCTTCGGGATCGACTACCACGGCGGCAGTTTTGACGTGGCGGCCAAGATACGGGAGTGCGTCAAGGCGATACAGGACGGGTTGAGCGGATTCGATGGGCGGCTGCTCGTGGAGCCGGGGCGGTTCCTCACGGCCCAGGCCGGGGCGCTGCTGGCGCGGGTGCTCTATGTGAAGCGCAACGGCAGGAAGACCTTCGTGATTACCGACGCAGCCATGAACGACCTGATCCGCCCCGCGCTCTACCAGGCTTACCACGAGATTGTGCCGGTGAGCCCCAGGGGAGGGAAGCCGCGCATCGTGGATGTGGTGGGGCCGATCTGTGAGTCGGGCGACTTCTTCGCTCACGATCGCAAGCTGGCTCCGGTCGAGCCGGGAGACCTGATCGCGCTGCTCGACGCCGGCGCCTACGGCATGGCGCAAAGCTCGAACTACAATACGCGGCTTCGTCCGGCCGAGGTGCTGGTCGAGGGTGCAGAGGCGCGGCTGATCCGCCGGCGCGAGACGATGGGCGATTTGCTTGCTGCGGAGATTCTCTGATCTTGCCGAATGATTTTCCGCGTCGACGGCGGTATGATCTTTTGTGAGGCAGCAATGGCAGAGAGCATCACAATCGAGCCTGGGAAGCGATCCGGGCAGCCATGCGTCCGCGGCCTGAGGATCACAGTCTGGGATGTTCTGGGCTGGCTGGCGGCCGGAGTGGACGAGGAGACGATTCTCGCTGATTATCCCGAGTTGGAAGCCGCCGATTTTCCTGCCATCTTCGACTACGCCGCGCGCGTAGGCCGGCGCGTCGCGCTGTGAAGCTGCTGTTGGATGAGAATCTCTCCCGCCGGCTCATCAGGCGCATTACGGACCTGTTCCCGGATTCCGAGCACATTGGCGCCCAAGGGCTGCTTCAGGCGCCGGATCTGGTGGTTTGGGAATACGCAAAGGTCCATGGTTTTGCAATCGTCACGGCGGATGCCGACTTTTACGAACTGGCCACAACTTTTGGGCCTCCTCCCAAAGTGATCTGGCTTCGCGGGTGCGATTATCCGACGGCAGTAGCTGAAGACCTGATTCGCGGTCAGGCAATTCGGATTGCGGAGTTTCTGGAGGAGCCGGAACGGGCTGTTCTGATTCTGCGGCGGCAATGACCAATGGCCTCATTCATATGCGCGGGACGATGGGCGATCTGCTTGCTCCGGAGATTTCTTAACTGGCAGGGGATGCTGAGATCCCCGCTGTTTGAAACTCGCGTCTTCGCCGGTTCGTCTTGATTAAGGTGTTTCAGGGAGGCTTTTACGATGCAATGGGGATTGAAGGTGACGTGTGCGCTGGCAGTTGCGGCACTCACGATGGGGCTTTCCACAATGGCTTATGCCGACGCTCTGACGGTGAAGACCCAACCGGGCAAGGTTCAAGGCAAGACGATCAACGATGGCAAGGTTAAAGCATTCATGGGGCTGCCGTACGCGGCGGCTCCGGTGGGCGATCTGCGCTGGAAGGCGCCGCAGCCGCCGGCGAAGTGGAAGGGCGAGCGCGATGCGACCAAATTCGGCGCGCACTGCGCTCAGAACCACGTCTTCGACGACATGATCTTTCAGGATGCCGGACCTAGCGAGGACTGCCTGTTCCTGAACGTTTACGCGCCCGCCGATGCGAACGCCAAGAGCAAGCTGCCGGTGATGTTCTGGATTCACGGCGGTGGTTATTCGGGCGGAGGTAGTTCTGAGCCGCGCCACAACGGCGACTTTATGCCCACCAAGGGAGTGGTGCTGGTCACCATCAACTATCGGCTTGGGGTCTTCGGCTTTTTGGCCACAGAGGATCTGGCGAAAGAGGCCAACGGTTCGGCTGGAAACTACGGCCTGCTAGACATGGTGGCCGCTCTCCAGTGGGTCAAGGCCAACATCGGCAAGTTCGGCGGCGATCCGCAGAATGTGACCATCTTCGGCGAGAGCGCCGGCTCCTTTGCGGTGAGCACACTGATGGCTTCGCCCGCAGCCAGCGGACTCTTCCAAAAGGCCATCGGCGAGAGCGGCTCGGCCTTGAGCGACGTGCTGCCAACCGACGCCCTTGAAACTCGCGAGAAGGCGGATGGCGCCTGGGTTGAATCGCTGGAAGTCAAATCGCTTCAGGAGTTGCGCGCCCTTCCGACCGACAAGATTCTCGATGCGGTAAAAACCAAGGGAAGGGATGGGTTTCCGCCGGTTGTGGACGGCAAGCTGTTGACCGAGCCGGTAGTAGCCACCTTTGCTGCCGGAAAGCAGGCGCATGTGCCGCTGCTTGCCGGGTGGAACCGCGACGAAGGCAGTTTCATGGCAAACGGCATGACGGCGGAGAAGTGGAAGGCGAAGGCCGCCGATCTCTTCAAGGATCGGGCCGATGAGTTCTTACAGCTGTATCCGGGTGAGACCGACGAGCAGGCAATGCGTTCGGCGGCCGATTATGGCGGCGACTCGTTCATCGCCTTTGGAACCTGGAAGTGGATCGAGGCTCATCGGAAGACCGGGGAATCGCCGGTCTACCGTTACCATCTGGAACTGGCCGCGCCGCCGAGCAAGTACCATCCCGGCTCGTTTGCCTTCCACTCCGACGACATCGAGTACATCTTTGGGACATTGGACACCCGGCCCGGCGCAACATGGCGGCCCGAGGACCGCACACTAAGCGAGCAGATGATGAGCTATTGGACCAACTTTGCCAAGAACGGCGATCCCAATGGAGCGGGACTGCCGGAGTGGCCGAAGTACGGCAAGGACGATGCGCTGATCCATCTAGACAGCACCATCACCTCCGGAGCTGACACTCTGCGCCCGCGCTATGAATTCCTGCTGAAGGGAATGCCGGCGTTCCATTTCTGAGCGGCGGTGAAGTCGGGCTTGTACAAGAATGGCCGCCCATGGGCGGCCATTCTTGCTTGGAACAAAGATGTGCTCAGAGGAGCCACTTGCAAAATTTCATAGGAATTGCAAGAAGCGTCAGGGCACGACTTCAGTCGTGCCAAAAGATCAGCAAAAAGATGTTGGGCTTTAGCCCCTGAGTCTTTTATTTTCAGCTATTTGCGATTCCGCAGCGGCTAAAGCCGGAATCAAAATGGGGCTGTTGGCGGCACGACTGAAGTCGTGCCCTGACGCATATCGCAGCCTGAAAGGAATTTTGCAAGTGGCTCAGAGGATTACTGAGATCAATTGAGCAGGGGGAGCTATGCTCGACTGCCGATCAGTGATTGACTCCGGCTGCTTCGGCAAATCCGGCTGATTGTACGGGAGGGATGCTGCTGGCAGGGGGTGGTTCGCCAAATGAGGAGTTCCTGGCGTTGATGGCATTGGAGTAGTCGGGGCCGAGGCCGAGCTTCTTGATAGCGCGGGAGTCGGGCATCAGCTTGGTCTGCCAGCCCTGGTCGGCCTGGTACTTCTGCATGGCGGCTTCGGTGGTGGCGTCCCACTTGCCGTTGGCTTCGCCCGTCAGGTAATGCTCGCGAATCAGCGCCTGCTGAATCTCAGTGACGCGGGCTGGCTCAATGGCCTGCTGGCCGTGCAATTTGTGCGACTTGACCGCTTTGTGATGGGAGTTGCGCGCGCTGCTGCTTGCGGTCGTCTTATGGACGGGTGTGGCGAGGGCTGGTGACGCAACGAGCGCGGCGGAGAATACGAATGCCAAGCTTGTCCGAAGATAGAACACGCTTCTCGCCACCTTTAAAAAAGAATTCGTAGGACGTTTACGTAGCAGTTTAACGGAATGTGAAGGGATGAGACAAGAAAAAACCGTTAGATAATCATTAATCGAGTCGCCAGAGTGAAAGGGGCGCCGGCCGCGGGAAAATCGCGGCCGGCGTCTCGGAAGGGCTACTCGAGCGTACCACCCAAGTAGTTGTGTCCATTGTCAGGGCGGCGCGGATCGATGACCTCGAATACCACGTCGTCACCGGTCTTCAGCTTGCTCACCACGGAATCGAACTGATCCTTGGTGGAGGTGGGTTGTTTGTTGATGCGGACGATAACCAGCCCAGGCTCAAGACCTTGCAGGTCGGCAAAGGAGCCGGCGCGAACCGATTGGACGACCACGCCCTGCGTGTGCAGCTTGGCGGCGGTGGACGGTGAAACGTCGCGGACCACAATGCCCAGCTTTGCCTCGCCGGCGTCGCCCTTCTCTTCGGAATTGGTCTCGGATTGCCCGCCGCTCAGCTCGGCAAAGACCTTATCGCGGTCGCCGATGGTCACCGTGGTATCGGCCTGCTTGCCTTCCCTCACGTAGCCCAGGCGAATGGAGGATCCAGGCCTGCGGCTGGCGATCTCATTCACCAGATCGTCGCCGTCCTTGATTGACCTGCCGTCGACGGTTGTTATGATGTCGCCTACCTTGAGGCCGGCCTTGTCGGCGGGGCCATCCGGCTTGACATTCTGGACCAGCACACCGTTCTTGAAGCCGTAGACGCGATTGACGGCTCCCGAAAGCCTCTCGCTGAACTCGATGCCGATGGAGCCGCGCGTGACCTTGTGATTGGGGCTGACAAGGTCGTTATAAATCTCGGCCACGGTGTTGGAGGGCAGGGCGAAGCCGATGCCCTGGTAGCCGTTGGACTGCGTGTAGATGGCGGTGTTAACACCGATGACTTCGCCGTTCATGTTGAGCAGAGGCCCACCGGAGTTGCCGGGGTTGATGGCGGCGTCGGTCTGGATGAAGTGCTGGAACTGGCCGGGGGGGCCTCCGTCGATGGTGCGGTTCTTGGCGGAGATGATGCCGGCGGTAACGGTCTGGGCGAGCGCAAACGGGCTGCCGATGGCCTCGACCCAATCGCCCACGGCGGCCGTCTCTGAGTTGCCCAGCTTGACGGTCGGCAGCGGCGTGCTGGTATCGATCTTGATGACTGCCAGGTCAGTGGCCTTGTCGGTGCCGATGATGCGCGCCGGGCGTCCCTGGTCCTGGTTATCGGGGTCGGTGGAGAGCTTGACGTAGATCTTATCGGCCTTCTCGATCACGTGATAGTTGGTGATAATGTAGCCTTTGGAATCGACGATGAAGCCTGAGCCGAGCGACTCACGGACCTGGCCATCGTCGCCTCCTTGTATGTCGGGCCCCTGGCCGCCAAAGAAGCGGTTGAAGAAGTCCTGAAAGTTGCCCTGGCCCTGCGGCTGCTGATCATCGTCCTGATCGTCGGGATTCTGGGGGTTGGGTTGGACGCGGCCATGGAAGTTACGCCGGCCCTTGTTCGCAGACTGCTTAGGAAGGGTCTGGGTGTTGATATTCACCACCGCCGGCCCAACCTGCCGGGCGATCCGGACAAAATCGTTGGGGGGAATGGTGGAATTGACGACCTTGAGGGGAGTGGCGTCGGCGCTATCGTTCTGTTTCTCCTGCCCGCGTACACCGTGAGCGGCGAAGGAACCGGCCACAATGGCGACCGAGAGGGTGGCAAGCAATACAAACGCTGAAGCAAGACGGCGCGAACGCAGCCTTTCAAAGAGCGATTTCATGGATTCGATGACCTCGTCAGGTTACCAGCCCAGCGGCTGGATTGTTCACTGCACTAACTACAAGTATAGCCAGTGGCGGGCAAACCCGTCTGGCGGAGGCACTTGCTGTGGCGGACAAGAGACTCCTCCTACCGCTATAGACGCGAAGTTCTGAAAAGAGTCGCAACAACGGCGGTGAACCGCTCAGCTAGAGGTACCGACCACTGACCACTGACAACTGAAAACTGCCAACTGACCTCTGTACTACTGCTCCGCGGCCCATTCGCTCATCGCGAGGGTGAGCAGAAGCACGCGCCTGAGGCCGGCCTCGCGATCCCGGGCGGAATACCACTCGCCGAGGGTATGCGCGCCGCCACCCTCGCCACCGGCTCCAATGGACAAGGCCGGAACGCCCAGCGAGAGCGGGATGTTGGCATCGGTCGAGCCTAGGCGAAGGTCGGTTTTCAGGCCCAGATGGCGATCCACGGCGCGCAGAGTATCGAGCAGCGGGGAATCGCCCGGCAGAGTCGCGGCAGGACGTTCGCCGATCTTGGCGATGGTGAACGAGAGAACTCCGCGGATGGTGGCGGCGCCGGCCTTTGCGAGGGCATTCCAATGCTCGACTGCGTCTTCGACGGCGCGATACAGGGCAACCTCGAGTCGCATAAGCTGATCGGAGCTGGTGGAGCGGAAGTCGATCGAAGCCTCGGCGCTCTCAGGGATCGAGTTGACGCTGGCGCCGCCATGGATCGTGCCCAGATTGAGGGTGGTCCGGGGCTCCTCAGGCAGCGGAGTCTCCGCCAGCGTGGCAAGGGTCGAGGCGAGAGCGGCGATGGGATTGGGCGTGCCCGCGTCGGTAAAGCTGTGACCGCCTGGCCCGGTAATGGCGACGCGGAAGCGGCGGCTGCCCAGGGCCTGGGTGACGGCCGAGTCCGCGCCGGGTCCATCCAAGACGATGTGGGCGGCGATGCGGCCGGCCAGCGCGCTCTGGCTATAAAGATGGCGCACGCCACGCAGGTCGCCTTCGCCCTCTTCGCCCACATTGCCGAGAAAGATAAGCGGAGCGGGCAACTCGGCTTTGGCCTGCGCGAGGGCGTGGGCGATAGCCAGCATCCCCGCCACTCCTGCGCCATTGTCACCGGCTCCCGGTGCTTGCAGGCGGTCGCCGTCAACGATCGGGTTGAGTTGTGTCTCCATGGGAAAGACGGTGTCGATGTGCGCGGAGAGCACAACCACCGGGCCGGTGCTCTCGGGAGGCAACTTGGCCGCCGCCATCAATCCGAAAACGTTGCCGACAGTGTCAATGTGTACTTGGCTGAGACCGGCCTCGGCAAAGCGGGCCGCCAACCACTGCGAGCGAGCTTCCTCGCCGAAGGGCGGTCCCGGAATGGCCACCAGGCGCGCCTGCCAATCCATGATCTTACCGGGATTCCCATGCAGCCAGGCGAAGGCGGAGTGAACCGGCCGCTGCGCCGCCAGCGCCGTAATGCGCGAGAAGGCCGAAGTGTGGGGAAGGACGGACATACGGGTAGTTTTAGGGTAGCAGGGAGGCTGCTCAGCTGCCTTTCCGATCCTGAAAATCATGGAGATCTTGGCCAGAACTCACTCCAGCCGATTCAGGATTCAGGCAGTCGCCTGCCCAGCAGCAAAGCCATGTCTCGCCACCCATCTGCTACGACGGCAACGAAAACCGTATTTGCGCGAATTCGGTAGAAAATTCTGTACGGTTTGAAGAATATCTGTCGATAGGAGCGGTTTCCCCTTGCCAGCAGCTCCGGTGGGTGCACCCCTCGGTTGGGGAAGTCTCGCAGCGACAGGGCCGCGCGAACAATCTCCCGCGCAACGTAGTCGGCGTTTTCCAGCGAGTCATTCTGTGAGATATAGGCATGAATCTCGCGCAAATCATTCCGCGCGGCAATAGTGAAACGGACGTTGAACGCCATCAGGCTTGCGTGGCCTCCATGCCAAACTCCGCCATGACCTCTTCGATGGGAACCGTATCTCCAGCTTCAATCTCGCGGTCGGCGAATGCAAGAATTTTAAGCAGCGCTTGGGTCTCATGCATGATCTCGTCGTAACTGGCCACATCCATCAGTACCGCCCGGGCCTCGCCATTCTGGGTAATGATGATGGGCTCGCGCTCCTCGGTGATGCGGTCGAGGAGTTCGGCGGCGTGGGCCTTGACGTAGCTGATGGGCTTGATCTGTGTGGAGTAGCGCATGGGAACCTCCGAAAAGCTCTTTATCGGTTCAAATATAGTCTCTATTTAGGACGGAATCAAGTCTCTATTCGGGCTCGTGGATGATATCCTGCCCGTTGTACTCTACCGAATGCAGAAAAAGCCCTCGCGCCGGTGCTGTGGGTCCGGCGGCGGCGCGGGTGCGGGCTGCGAGGATTCCCGGAATCTCTTCAGCTTGCAGGCGTCCGCGGCCCACTTCGAGCATGGTTCCCACCAGGTTGCGAACCATGTGGTGAAGGAAGCCGTTGCCCCGGACTCGATAGACCAACAGAGGGCCCGCCTCAGCGCGCCGCTGCTCCCAGAAAGAGGAGAAGATTTTCTTGACAGTCGATGGCGAGGGAGGCGCGACCTGAAAGCCAGGTCTGGGAAGCGGCCTGAGAGCCGGCTCCGCCTCCGGATCGGGATCTCGACCAGCCAGCTCGGGACCGGTGGCGGCAAAGCTGGTGAAATCGTGTTCGCCTTCAAAGAGCCGCGCAGACCTTTGCAGTGCTTCAACGTCCATTGGCCAGAGGCAGGCGTGGATGTAGCGGCTCAGGAATGGCGGGCAAAGGGCTGCTCGGAAGACGCGGTACTCGTAGGTCTTCGCGACGGCCGAATGCCTCGCATGGAAGGTGCTTTGTACCGTCCTCGCCTCCAGAACGCGTATCGAAGGAGGAAGGGTCCGATTGAGTGCGCGCAGCAGGTTTTCAGGTGGAATGGGTGCCTGCAAGACGAAGCTGGCCACCTGAGCAAGCGCGTGGACGCCCGCGTCGGTGCGGCCCGAGCCCTGGGGCAGGGGAGATTCTCTGGTGACGCGGCTAAGTGCGGCCTGCAACTCGCCCTGGATGGTGGCTTCGCCGGGCTGCACCTGCCAGCCCCGGAAGTCAGTGCCGTCGTAGGCGAGGGTGAGCTTCCAGGTTTGCATCGGCGATGCGGGTTGGCAGGAATCTGTCACAGGGATCGGTCCAATCAACAGGTTAACTGAGAGCGGCGCCCGCCGTGGCAAGGAGCTGGGGTGAGATATACTCAGGTTTCCGCAGACGAAGGCGGTCAAACCGCTGGGAATGCGAAGCTTGGGCGGAGATCAGGTAGGCTGGAATGGGCAGGCTGGAACCGCTTGGGCGCGCCGTGCGTAGTGGAGAGAGAAGCCCTCTGGCCGGGCTGAAAGCGAAAATCGCCCAGGCGCACACAAATTTGCGACCGGAGAGGCTCTCCGGTCGTCTTCAAGAATGGCACCCCACATGCCTCAGCAACAGGTGGAGAGGAATCATGGATTTGAACGGTAGAAGTGTATTCGAGCAGCAGGATGAGACCGCGCGCGAGATGTGCGCAGGGGCGGGGCGCGGGCAGGCAGGCAATCGGCTGCGCGCCATAGCGGCTGTGCTGCTTACATTGGCGGCTGGATCGCCCACAGGATTCGCCCAACAGGCAGGCGCGGGAGCCACGGCTCCTGAGAAGCAGGCGTCAGCTCTGCCTTCCGCTCCGGCGCCGGTATTAACTCAGCCTTTGGACCTTCGTACCTCGGCGCGGGATTTTACCAAGCCCGCCGGCCGCCTTTTGGGCGACCCGATCAACCTGTACCGGCCTACGACCATTCCCAAGGCCAGTTTTGCGAATTCAGTGCGGCTGACCGACATGGTGAAGGACGGCAAGATCTACCTGAGCCTTTCGGACGCGATCGCGTTGGCGATCGAGAACAACTACGACATCGCCATCGCCCGCTACGATCTGGACATTGCGGACACGGATATTCTGCGCACGCGTACCGGACAGGCGCCTCTTGGTGCACCGGCCGGCCTGGTAACCAATACTCTGGGCGGTTCGTCATCGACGTTGACCGCTGGAGGCGGTCCGGGCGGAACGACGGTTGGCTCGGGCGGTGCGGGCTCCGGCACTGCCGGGTTATCGCTGACCACGCAGGGCGCCGGCCCACCCCCGGAGAGCCTTGACCCATTCGTGACAGCGGCCATTCAATTCGACCGCGACCATTCGCCCTCGACAAGCTTCTTCTCCGGCGGCACAAGCTCAACAAATACCTACGATTTCGCCTACAACCAGGGCTTTGTTACCGGAACGCAGTTCCAATTCGGCTTCAACAATACTTACGCCACAACATCGAACGGCATAACGCTCTATAGCCCGCAGTTGAGTTCGAATTTCAAAGCCACCGTTACTCAACACCTGCTGCAGGGCGCCGGCATCTGGGTGAACAAGCGCTGGATGTACGAGGCGCTGAACGACCGCCGCATTACCGACTCCTCGTTCCGTCAGCAGATCATGTATACAGTCAACCAGGTGGAATCGATCTATTGGGGTCTGGTACAGGCCTATGAGGACGTGCAGGCCAAGACGCGCGCGCTGGAGCAGAGCACCAAGGTGGCAGGCGACAACCGCAAGCAGTTGGAGATCGGCACCATGGCCCCGCTCGACGTGCTCAACGCCGACCAGTCCGTGGCTTCAGACAAGCAATCCCTCATCAGCTCGCAACTCGCACTGAATTACCAGCAGCAGATCATCAAGCAGGCCATCGCCCGCAACCTCAACGATCCTGCGCTGGTGGCCGCGGCTGTGATTCCCACCGACCGCGTCAGCCTCGAGGAGATTCCCGAGGAGAAGCAGCCGGTCGAGGAACTGGTGCAGGAGGCATTTCAGCAGAGGCCCGAACTCGAACAGGCGGTGCTGACGCTGCGTAACGACGAGATTACTCTGAAGGGCGCGCGGAATCAGCTTCTGCCGCAGTTCGATGTCTTCGGTTATCTTTCGGGGCAGGGAATCGCCGGTTCCATCAACAAGAACTGCAGCTCTCAGTTCAATGGATCGGTGTGCACATCGGGAGTTTCCACCGGCTATGGAACCGCGACCGAGAATGCCTTCAATAACTCGGCCCCTGACAAGGGCATTGGGTTCAGCCTTAACATTCCCATCAGAAACAGGTACAACCAGTCGGTGCAGGCGCGGTCACTGATGGAATACCGCCAGGCGGAGTTGCATTTGGAGCAACTCTACACGCAGATTCGGATGCAGGTTGTGAATCAGCAGTTCGCGTTGACCAATGACCGGGCGCAGGTACTGGCCTCGACGGCAACCCGGGACTATAGCCAGCAGAGCATGGAGGACGAACAGAAGAAACTGCGTCTGGGCGCCTCCACCACGGCGCTTGTTCTGGCGCAGCAGCGCAGCCTGGCTACGTCGGAGAATAGCCTGATCGCGGCCAAGGCGGCCTATGCCAAGGACCGGGCAGCTCTCTATCAAATACTGGCTTCGACTCTGAAGCACTACGGCATCAACCTGAATGAGGCGGCAACGGGGGATGTGAAGACCACGCCCCTGGTGCCGGGGCTGGAGCCCGCCAAGCCGGGCATCGAGCCTACGACAACTCCGCCGGCCGTGAAGTAACGCGGCTGAATCAAAGCGATATACAAGGCCCGTCCGGCTGCAAGAAAAGCTGGACGGGCTTTTTCATTTCGGCAAGACCGGGATTGCTGTCTACCGCTCCGCAACCAGGTCAAGCAGATCGAAGAACTCCGGAAAGCTGATGGCGGCGGACTCGGCGCCCTGAATCAGCGTCTCGCCCTCGGCTCGCAGCGCCGCCACGGCGAAGGCCATGGCGATGCGGTGATCGCTTCCGGAATCAATGGTCGCGCCATGCAAGGTCTGTCCGCCGGGAACGTCGAGGCCGTCGTCGAATTCGGCCACTTCAGCGCCCATGGCTCGCAGGTTCTTTGCGACAAGCGCGATCCGATCTGACTCCTTGACGCGGAGTTCTTTGGCGTCGCGGATGCGGATGCCGCCGCTGGTGTAGGGTGCGATGGCCGCCAGCACCGGCAACTCATCGATGAGCTGGGCTGCCAGCGCGCCGCTTACTTCGGCCGATCCAAGGCCCTCGGGCGGGGCCGAGACCTGCACCGTGCCCACCAGTTCTGAGTTCTTCTCCTCAAGATTGAGAACGCCGATGCGCACGCCCAGAGCAGTGAGCACGTCGAGCAGCGTGGCGCGGGTTGGGTTCAGTCCCAGCGAATCCAGCACCAGATTGGAGCCAGGAAAGAGCGCAGCGGCGCAGAGAAAGAACGCTGCGGAGGAGATGTCGCCAGGAACGGCGGCCTCGATTGCGTGGAGCGCCTGCGGACCTGAGATCGACACGGAATCGAGCGTCCGGCTGAGGGTAGCTCCAAATGCGCGCAGCGCCAGCTCACTGTGGTCGCGTGTGCGCACAGCCTCTCGAACGGTTGTGGTTCCGGTGGTCTGCAGACCGGCCAGCAGGATGCAAGTCTTCACCTGGGCGCTGGGAACCGGCGTTGTGTAGTCGATGGCGTGGAGCGCGGAGCCGTGGATGGTCAGCGGCGCGTGGCCCCCGGTGAGGGTGAGCCTTGCGCCCATCGCCTCCAGCGGCTTGCGGATGCGCTCCATGGGGCGGCGCGAGAGCGAGTCGTCGCCAACCAAGGTAAAACTGCCCTGCTGGGGCGCGAGCAGGCCGGAGATCATGCGCATCGTCGAGCCGGAGTTGCCGCAGTCCAACGTTTGGCTGCTGGGGATTACGCGCCCGGATACGCCCGTGATCTCGACCTCGCCCTCCTTGATTTTGTTGACCTTGGCGCCCAGCGCCTCCATGCAGGCGAGCGTCGAGGCGCAGTCGGCCCCGGTGGAGAAGTTGGTGAAGCGAGAGACGCCTTCAGCGAAGGCGGCCAGCATTCCGTAGCGGTGGCTGATGGATTTGTCGCCGGGCAGGCGAAGGCTTCCATGGATATTGCGGGCGGGGAGAATGAGGCGTTCTTCGGGGTCGGTGTGCAAGAGTGCTCCGGTTTGATTCGTCGTCCCATTCAGTCTATCGAAATTGAGCAAGAAGCAAGTTGCGCAAACCCCCGGGATCAACCGGAGAGATTCGATTTGCCGGCTAGCCGTTCTTTACATCCCGCCCTTGACTTTGCCACACTGGGGAGTGGCCACCCAGACAATCGTTATTCTCGACTTCGGCTCGCAGTACACGCAGCTGATTGCGCGGCGCATCCGCGAGCGGAACGTCTTCTCCGTTGTGCTGCCCTGCACCGCGCCTCTCACTGAGATTCAGGCCTTGCAGCCGCTGGGATTGATTCTCTCCGGCGGCCCGTCGTCTGTTTACGACGCCGATGCTCCGGCCGCAGATCCGCGCCTGCTTGAGCTGGGCGTGCCCATTCTTGGGATTTGTTATGGTCTCCACTTCATCGTCCATCACCTTGGCGGCAAGGTTCGCCCGGGCGAAAAGCGCGAGTATGGCCACGCGGAAGTGACGATAGAAGACACTTCCTCGCCGCTCTTCGCGGAACTGCCGCCAACCCTTGCCGTTTGGATGAGCCACGGCGACGAGGCCGCCGAGCTGCCTGCCGGCTTTCATCGCGCCGCCGTCTCGGCCAATGCTCTGGCCGCCATCGCCAGCCCGGAGCGCCGCATCTGGGCCGTGCAGTTTCACCCCGAGGTGCATCACACGCCGCTCGGGCCGCAGATCATCAAGAACTTCATTTTTTCCATCTGCGGGGCCGCGGGCGACTGGACTCCGGCGCATTTCATCGAGAGCACGGTGGCCGCGATCCGCGAGAAAGTAGGCGCTGGGCACGTAATCTGCGGGCTCTCCGGCGGGGTGGATTCATCGGTGGCAGCGGTGCTGGTGCATCGGGCCATCGGCAGCCAGTTAACCTGCGTCTTTGTCAATAACGGCGTTCTGCGCAAGAACGAATTCGAGAACGTGCAAAAGAACCTGCGCGACCGGCTCGGCCTGAAGATCGTCGCCGTCGACGCCAGCGAGCGGTTCATGGCGCAACTGGCCGGGGTAATCGACCCCGAGACCAAGCGCAAGCGCATTGGCGCGGAGTTCATTGCTGTCTTCGACGATGAGGCCATGCTCATTGCGAAGGAGACCGGTGGGGTGGACTGGCTGGTGCAGGGGACGCTTTACCCGGACGTGATCGAATCCAGCAGCGTGAAGGGCCCCAGCCAGACCATCAAGAGCCACCACAATGTGGGCGGGCTGCCCGCACGGATGAAGCTTAAGCTGATTGAGCCGCTCAGGGATCTCTTCAAGGATGAAGTCCGGCGCATCGGGCGCGACCTGGGCATGCCGGAAGAGATTCTTGGCCGCCAGCCCTTTCCCGGCCCCGGCCTGGCTGTGCGCATCCTGGGCGAGGTGACGCCGGAGCGAGTTGCGCTGCTGCAGAACGCCGACGAGATCGTAGTCGCCGAGATCAAGGCGGCTGGGCTTTATTCGTCCATCTGGCAGAGCTTTGCCGTGCTGCTGCCAGTGATGAGCGTGGGCGTGATGGGCGACCAGCGGACCTACGCCTACACCGCGGCAGTGCGCGCCGTGCACTCCGAGGACGGCATGACCGCCGACTGGACGCCGCTGCCCTACGAGGTGCTGAAGCGCATCAGTAGCCGCATTGTGAACGAGGTGCGGGGGATTAATCGCGTGGTGTATGACATTACATCGAAGCCGCCGGGGACCATCGAATGGGAGTGAGCGCCGACGTTCCCGATTCATTTCGTCGGCGGTGGATTTGCATCCATCAGCTCGACATCGTATCGTCCTCTTCAGCCGAGATGATCGTGCCCTGGTGGAAGAGGATGCGCCATCCAGCCTCCGAACTCTGCCAGATCGTCGCCCGCCGCGTGCGCCTTCCGGCCTGATCGAGTGTGTAGGTCAGTAGGTACGTCTCCGGGCCGAGCCGGCGCAACCCAAACTCCGAACTCTGCCAGCCGGCCGCAGCGGCATCGACGTACGGAACGCTCGTAATCAGTTCAGACAGGATGAAATTCCGGCTGTAGCGGCGGCCCGATGCGCCCACCTCCCAATAATCGGGCGAAGTCGAGCGCTCGAACTCGGCTGTGGTCGAGCCAAACTCCGGCGTATGAAAGATCGGTTCGCGGCGGCGCAGCTCATCGAGCACTGTCGCCAACTCGGGATCGACCTTGGTAAATACCGGGTTCATTTTCATCTCCTTTGTTTACTGCCGATTATGGCACAACTTCTTTCGGAATCTCTTCCGCCATGGTTCGAGATCGTTCAGAAGCGGAACAGACTGCGATTCTGGCGAGGAGCTGCCCCGCATTCTCTCTGGGAGACCGCGCCTGCCTTGCTTTGGCGAGCATTCTTGATGCGACGCCATGGACGACGGACAGAATATGGGTGCTGATGCCAATACCAGCGAAGATCGAGCTTCTTGGTTAGCCTTCCTCTATGCCGCTTTCGGCCGCGTATACCAGCCAAACACCGCGGTTCCAATCAGAATCACCGCGAGCATACCGATCCATGTGAGTCCGGCCATCTGCTGGACCTGCTCTTCACGAGCTTCCACTTCGCGCATATTGCGGCCGGCCAAAACGAAGCCCGGATGGGCTCCGCCAACTCGCTGGACAACAGCAGCGATGCGGACGCCATGGGCGTTCCCGAGTATCGGCTGCCAACTGAGCCGCTCCTCGCCGTGCTGCCGGACGTAGTCGAAGACGCCTCTGGGCGGTGCCGGCGTTTGTCCATTAAGTTGCGCCTGGGAGGCCAATGGACGGCCTTGATCGTCATAGGCAATCACGAAAGACGAAAGGCTCCGAGCCATATCGACGAAACCAGCCGGGAGTGCCTCGGCGGGCGGTATGCCTTCTTCCAGGCGGGCGGTCAGGTCATCGGCCAATTGGATCTGCGGATCGTTCGCGCCCAGTCGCAGCACCTGCTGGGGAATGGTGTTGAGGGCTAGCGCTAGGCCGGTAGCGAGGGCGCTGAGGACGAGGGCGTTGAAGACCAATGTAGGGCGGGCGAATGTGTCGCGCAGCATGGCGAGATTCTCCTTGGCAAGGGAAGTGAAGAGGTCGCGAAGGACCAGCGGAATGAGGGCGCGGCGGGAGAGCGCGCGGTCTTGCAAGGCGTCGCGGAAAGCTTGGCGCATGGCAAGCTCATAACTCAGCCGGAAGGGCGCGGGGTAAAGGCAAAGCGCCAGCGCATACAGCCCTTCAAGCCTGTCGGTAGAGGTTCGAGATTGGGTCATGAGCGGCCTCCGTGTGGAATCAGGCCGAGCGAGCGGGCGGAGGAGACGGCAGCGTTCAGCCTCCCCAATTCCACGGCCAGCACGGAGCGGCCGAGGTTCGTGAGACGGTAGTACCGACGGCGCTCATCGTCGGAGAGACCGGACTCCTCGACCAGGCCGTCGCGCATCATGCGGTTCAGGGAACCGTAGAGTGTTCCGGGGCCCATTTGGACACCGCCGCCCTTCGGAGCGCGGGCATCTTTCATGATGAGGTAGCCGTGCTTGTCGCTCTCCGCGAGGGAGAGGAGGATGGAAAAGACGGCGGGCGAGAGCGGTGCGGAGGGTGCGGTTCCAGTAGCCATAAAATGAGTATATATCCGTTAACGATATATCCGCAACGGATATTTTCCATAACCGACCCGGAATTTCTGGCGAGAGATCCTTATCGGCACGGAAGAGATCGACGTATTGGCCGTCACCTATATTCAACTTCTCGTTGAGACTATTTCAGGCGCCTGCCGCCGCAAATCTCTTGAAGAAATCGAGGGACTTTGCCAGGCCTACCTTGAGCGAGATGCGCGGTTCCCAACCGAGCAGCGCGCGGGCCTTCCCGATATCGGGGCAACGCCGCGTGGGGTCGTCCTGGGGCAGGGGATCGAAACGCAACTCACTCTTTGAGCCGGTCACATCCAGAATGGCTTGAGCGCACTCCAGGATGGTGAATTCGCTGGGGTTGCCAATGTTGACCGGAAGGTGCTCGGTGGAGCGCGAGAGGCGCAGGATGCCTTCGATCAGGTCGTCGACGTAGCAGAAGCTGCGCGTCTGGCTGCCGTCTCCATAGATGGTGAGCGGTTCGCCGCGCAGGGCTTGCATCATCAGGTTGGAGATGACCCGGCCATCGCTGGGATGCAAGCGTGGACCGTAGGTGTTGAAGATGCGCACGAGGTGCGTGTCGACGCCACGATAGCGGTGGTAGGCCATGACCAGCGCCTCGGCGAAGCGCTTGGCCTCGTCGTAGACCGAGCGCGGGCCGACGGGGTTGACATGGCCCCAGTAATCCTCGGTTTGCGGGTGCTGGAGCGGGTCGCCATAGCACTCCGAAGTGGAAGCGTGGAGGTAGCCGGCGCCATATCTCGCTGCGATTTCGAGGGTGTTTTCGACGCCTGCGGAACCCACGCTGAGGGTCTCGATGGCCAAGCGGAGATACTCCTGCGGACTGGCCGGGGAAGCGAAGTTGAAGACGTAGTCGACTGGACCCGGATCGAAGGGCTGGCAAATGTCGCGCTCTTCGAAGTGGAATCGTGGCTCGGCGGCCAGGTGGGCGATGTTCTCGCGGTTCCCGGTGCACAGGTTGTCGACACCGGCAACGGTATGGCCCTCCGCCAACAGCCGGTCTGCGAGGTGGGAACCGAGGAAACCGGCGACGCCGGTCACAAGTATGCGCATGTCATGAACTTTCGTATTCAGCATCTCAGGCCAGCGGCCCGATTGATATTGTTTCTCAATAGCGGGTGCGTGGCCGCTACAACATGGTGCTTCTTGGCTTGCCCTGCTGCGCTTGATAACTGGCTGGCCTACCGATGCTGACATAGGTGAATCCATGCTCTAGCATCTTCTGGGGTTTGTATAGGTTGCGGCCGTCGATCACGATGGGAAAGCGGACGGCGCCGTTGAGCCGCACGAGGTCGATCTCCGCAAACTCCTTCCAGTCGGTAAGGATCAGCACCGCGTCCACGTCTTTAGCGGCCTCGTAGAGGCTGGCGGCATAGTGCAGCTTGTCCGAGGGCGGCAGCACCTCCCTGGCGCGCTCGATGGCCGCCGGATCGTACGCCGCGACCGTTGCGCCGGATTCGAGAAGTCGCCGGACGATGTCTATGGCCGGAGACTCGCGGATATCGTCTGTGTCGCCTTTGAAGGCCAAACCCAGCGCGGCCAGCCGTTTGCCGGGCAGGGTCCACAGCGCCGAGAGTACTTTGTTGAAGAAGATATCCCTTTGAGTTTCGTTGATCTTGCGGACCTCCTGGAGCAGCTCGAAGTTCACGCCGCGCTGCTGAGCCACCCAGTGGAAGGCGGCCACATCCTTAGGGAAACAGGAACCGCCGTAGCCCAGGCCGGCGCGCAAAAACCCCGGACCGATACGCCTGTCCAGGCCCATGCCGGCCGCGATGTCCTCGATGTCGGCATCCACGGCCTCTGCCAGGTTTGCCACCGCATTGATGAAGGAGATTTTCAATGCCAGGAAGGCATTTGAGGCGTGTTTGATGATTTCGGAGCTTTGCGCCGAGGTGATGAGCAACTTGGCTGGACGGGTGGCGCTCAAAGGCCCCGTGAGCGCGCCGGGTTGGGAGTAATAGCTGCCCCCGGCGAGCGGCTCATAGATGCGCCGGACCAGGTTGGCTGAGCGCTCGTTGCCGGCGCCCACCACGATGCGGTCGGGATGCAGGAAGTCGGTGATAGCCGTGCCCTCGCGCAGGAATTCGGGATTTGAAACGACGTCGAAGTTCTGGGGGTCGACACCATGGCGGTGGAGCACGCGGCGAATCCACTCATTGGTGTAGACCGGCACCGTGCTCTTTTCCACGATCACTTTGTAGCTCTTGATGTGACGGGCAATCTCAGAGACCACGGCCTCGACGTAGGAAAGGTCGGCTGCGCCGGAGTCGCCTTGGGGAGTGCCCACGGCAATGAAGATAGCCTCGCTTCTTTCAACTGCTCCGGCCAGATCGGTCGTGAACTCCACAGCCACGCCCCGGTGCTTTGCCAGCAACTCGGACAGATGCTCCTCGAAGATGGGAACGCCACCCTCGCGCAGGGTCTTGACCCTCTCTTCGTCGTTATCGACACAGAGGACATGATGGCCCATCTCGGCAAAACAGACGGCAGCAACGAGTCCCACATATCCGGACCCTATCACGCAGATGGAAACTGGATCTTGCATTTGTTGGGCTTCTTCCTTAGCAGCTTTCCCTTTACACTGTGCTCCCTTGTCAACCTCTAGGCTATCCGGTGGGCTCATGGTCCGGCAAACACCCCTCATAGAATTCTTTATGAATTGGTATAGCTTTGGACGTTGGGGCCGCATCCGTTCCAAAGCTGGATTTGAATCGTCCTGAACAGGACCGGCACTCTGGTAGAGTGAGACTGCGGTCGAAGAAGTGGCGCCTTTGAGGTTGAGGGCGGGGCTGCCTGGAGCCGTGCAGTGACATTCCATTGATCGAGAACAGGGACGATTCTATGGCTTCTTCAATGCAATTACCGCCTCCCGTGCTGGCTCCATTCCGCATTGCACCCAATTTCGTGGGCAGGGTCTGGGGATACCGGGATCTTCGTCCCTGGTATGACCATGCTGCCAAGGCAGGTGAACCCATCGGTGAGGTCTGGCTTACCGGCGACGACTGCCTGGTGGCGACCGGGCCGTACGCCGGAAAGACCCTGGGCGGCCTCTTCGCCGAGGCTTCCGAAGCATTGTTGGGCAGGTACGCCCGTTCGGCGGCGTCGCCGTTGCTGATCAAGGTCATCTTCGCCAAAGAAAAGCTGAGCGTGCAGGTGCATCCCGACGACGCACTGGCGCAGAAGTACGGTCAGCCGCGCGGCAAGACCGAATGCTGGTACGTGCTCGCCGCAGAATCGGGAGCGGAGGTGGCGGCCGGACTCAAGGCAGGCGTCACGCTGGACCAGGTCAGGGATGGAATCGAGTCAGGCACGCTGGAAGAGAGCCTCAACCTGCTGCCGGTGGCAAAGGGCGACGTGGTCTTTGTGGATGCCGGGACGGTTCACGCCATCTGGCCGGGGTCGATTCTGCTGGAGACACAGCAGAACTGCGATCTGACCTACAGGATGTACGACTACGGGCGCGGACGCGAACTGCACATCGAGAAGGCTCTCGAGGCCACGCGGCTTACGACTCGTGCGGGCAAGGTTGAGGCAATGGTGCTTGAGGATCGCACGATTCTGGTGGATGAGGAGTACTTTCGCATGGAGCGAATCCCCGTGAACGGGAGCAGGACCGGCACCAGTCTGGCTGGGGAGGGTGAGACGGGGCAAAATCATGGGACCCGAGGGCTGGCGTATCTGTTTGCCGCCGCCGGATCGGGGAGGATTCACAGCACTGGGCAGAGCTTCGAGCCAGTCGATCTGCCGGCTTGCGGGCTCGTTGCTGTACCCGCTTCTTCGCCGGAGTTCATGATCGAGAACTTGGGCGGGCTAGACCTGATCCGGATCACGCCCAATTGGCCAGGTCGGACCCAGCCAGGAAAGACCCAATGACGGTGGCGTGGCGGGATTCCGTTGTGGCCTACATCCGGGCCGAGGCGCAGCCGGTGGATAAATTTGGTCATCAGCCGCGGGTTTACGCGCTGGCGGTACGGCTGGGGCAGGGGATTAACTACGACGACGACATCGTGTTTGCCGCTGCCTGGATGCACGACTTGGGCGTCTTTTGGGGCCATCGGCCGCAAGATGAATCGCAGCTGAAAAACTGGGATCACGTCCCATACACGATTGCACGGACCCGGGAGTTGCTGCCAGGCTGGGGATTTCCGGCGGAGAAGATCGATGCCGTTGCGGAGGCCATCCGCACCCACCAGCCCGAGGACAAGCCCAGTCGAACGGAAGCAATTCTTCTTCACGATGCGGACATCTTGGAACAGTTGGGCGCGATTGGAGCCCTGCGTGCGCTGGTCAAGGTTGGGCGCGATACCCGTTACACCACCTTCTCCGAAGTGCTTCCGGCACTGCGCAGGGCGGTCGACCGCTTGCCAGGAAGGCTCCACTTGAAGAGCGCGCAATTGCTGGCCGCGGGACGGCTTGAGGTACTCAAGTCGCTGATTGCAGCCATCGAAGAAGAGGGGGGAGAGTTGCTGTTCTAAGCAGCCTCCGAAGCGTTCACCGGTTTCTTTCCACCTTTGCGCTCCGCTAGCTCCTCTATAACTCAAGGATTTTGTGGATCCGTTGCATTCAAGCCGCCGATCATGAAAGACCCATAAATCACAAAGGGCGGCGCGGCGTCTTCGGCCTCACCGCCCTTGTTCCCTTGCCCAGTCCACTGTTCTTTTGCTGCGTTCCGGGCCGATTGCATTACCCCTCGTTCTAGAACAAGTTCCAAAGCGATTGGTTGTAGACTTCGTGGTGGAACTGCACTTCGGCGCCCTTGACGATGGTGCCAAGCTCACGGGCGCAGCGGTTGGCTGCGGCCTGCTTGAGTTCGGCGTAGCGGCCCTGCACGTCGGAGCCCAGAATCTGCGCGATCCACTCCGAAGACAGGAAGTCGTCGATCGCCTTCTGGATGTTGTCGGGCAAGTAGCGGCCGCCGGCGCGCAGGTTTTCTACGGTGGATATATTCCCGTCGATGCCGGTCTTGAAGATGCCGTAAAGCGAGAGGTAGGGGTTGGCATCCGGCGCCACGGCGCGAACTTCGGTGCGCATGGAGCGGTGATTGCCGATTGGAACCCGGACCATGGCGCCGCGATCGACGGCCGAGGCCCGAATCTGGTTCGGCGCTTCAAAGTGCGGGTCGAGACGCCGATAGGCGTTCACGCTGGAGTTGAAGATCAGGCACAGATCCAGCGCATGGGTCAGAATGCGATCAAGGAAGCTCCAGCCAAACGGGGAGAGCTGCTCCTCGCCCTTCTCATCCCAGAAGAGGTTGGTCTTGCCTTTCGAGACCGAGACGTTGGTGTGCATGCCGCTGCCGTTGATGCCGACCACCGGCTTGGGTAGGTAGCTGGCCGTGAAGCCCATGTTGTTGGCGATCTGGCGGGTCAGCAGCTTGTAGAGTTGGATCTGGTCGGCCGCGCCCACGGCCTCCGAGTAGGAGTAATTGATCTCGTACTGACTGGGCGCCACCTCCGGGTGGTCCTTTTCGTTCTGGAATCCCATGGCGCGCTGCACTTCAGCCGAAGTGTCGATGAACTGGCGCAGGGGATCGAGCGGCAGGGAGTGGTAGTAGCCGCCGTTCGAGATGAACTCGAACTTGCCGGTCTCGTGGTACTTGCGCTCGGCGTCCCTGCCGGCGAAGACGAAGCCCTCGATCTCGCTGGCTGCGTTCAGCGTGTAGCCGCTCTCCTTGTGCACCTTGTCGGCATAGCCCTTGAGTACGCCGCGCAGGTCGCCGGAGTAAGGCGTTCCGTCCTTGTCGATGACGTTGCCGAAGACCAGCACCTTGCCGGTGCCGAAAACGTCGGCCGGTACCCAATAGAAGGCGCCCCAGTCGATGCCCAGGCGCAGATCGCTCTCTTTTTGCGCCGTGAAGCCGCGGATGGAAGAGCCATCGAAGGTGAGGTTCTCGTGGGAGCCGAGAATGAACTTCTTGTCGTAGTCAAGCAGGTGAAGGCGGCCCTCGAGGTCGCTGAACAGCACGGTCACGGCCTTGATCCGCTTCTCATCGGTCAGGTACTTCAACCGCTTGGCGCGAATCTCGCCGGCCGCTACGCGATTGGCGCGATCGGCCTTGGCTTGCAGGTTGAGTTCTTCCAGCTCCTCATACGAAAGAGCCAGAAAATTGCGGAAGTCAGTAGACATGGATCTCCTTTTGGCGGAAAAGGTGCAACCCCGGCATTTCAATACGCCGGCGGCTGTTTTTGGACTGTGAAGATAGGGTAACGCGGCCGGCCCACACGCGCATAAGAAAATCATAAAGATGGCATCAGAAACCCTGGAAAACCGAGGCGGAACCGACTTTCGTGGCTCTTTCAATTCGTCTCGCACCAGGGTTCGCGATTTCTCAGGCAACTTCGACGTGTCCAGCTCCGCCGGGGATGACAGCTTCCAGGGGAATTCAGAATAACAGCGCCTTATATTGAAGGAACCTGTTGGGAGCCGCAAAACGCTAGTACAATGGCGCCATGTGGGGATCGGCGGAGAATGCGGCGCAGGATTTTGTGCGGGCCATCAACCGGCACGATGTTGAGGAAATGATGGCGTTAATGGCCCCGGGCCACCGGTTTGTCGATTCGATGGGGCAAGTTGTGGAGGGTCGGGAGAAGGTTCGCGCTTGCTGGGTCGGTTACTTCCACATGGTTCCGGATTACTCGATTGCCGTGGATGAGACCATCAGCGATGGGCCGGTTGTGGTCATGCTAGGTGCGGCGAAGGGAACCTACACTCCGGAAGGGTGGTTGAGGGACGAGAACCGGTGGGAGACGCCGGCGGCGTTCCGGGCCTCGATCAAGAGCGGCAAGGTGGCTGAGTGGCGCGTATTTGCGGATAACGAGCCCATGCGGCAGCGCATGAAGCTTGCAGCTGTAGGACCGTAAAGAGATTCAAGAACGGCAGATAAAGATACACCGCAAAAAACGCAATAGTCGCGGTAGATAAAGGTTGTGGAATCTAAGAGTTTTACCCGGTCGAAGCCAATCGCCCCTCGTGCGGAAATAGACCCCCTCGCGAAAACTAGGGAGGTTGTGAAATCGACTGGGTGCCCCAGGTCCCGATTTTGGGATCTGGGATAGCTTGAATTCAAAACACGAAATCATTTGGTTACAGTCCTAGTCCTTTATGCGGAAAACAAACCCCACGCGAAAACAATCCAGACTGTCAAATCGGCGCTTCGCAGACCGATTTGCCGAGGCGTTCGGCGACGGCGGCGACGATTCTTTCGTGGACTTCGGCGATGGAGAGATCGCCTCCAATGAGGACGACGCGAGCGGGTTCGCGGGTGGAGATCTCGCGGTATTTCTGCCAGACGCGGCGGTAGAAGGCGTCCGTCTCGGCTTCAAAGCGGCCTTCGTCGAGACCGGATTCCTTCACTACGCGGTGGTTGCGGCGGCGGGCGCGCAGGAGCGAGGAATCGAGGCTGGGAAGAAGCAGGAGGGTCAGGTCGGGCTGTAGGTTCCCGCAGACGAGTCGGTGGAGTTCCAAGACAGGCGCAGAGCCGAGCTCGCGTCCGCCGCCCTGGTAGGCCTCCGTCGAATCCGTGAAGCGGTCGCAGAGAACGATCTTCCCCTGGTCGAGGGCGGGCTGGATGACCTGGGCAATGGCCTGGGCGCGGTCGGCGAACATGAGAGCCATCTCGGCCATGGGAGCCAGACCGGAGGAGCGCGAGTCGAGCAGTAGAGCGCGGATTCGGTCGCCGATGGCGGTACCGCCGGGCTGACGGGTGACGACGATGTTGCTTTCATCCCAGGTCTCAGAATCGAGACCTGGGGCACCCGGTTTGTGGTTCCTGAGCCAGGCGGCCAGGCGCTCGATCTGGGTTGTCTTGCCGGAGCCGTCGAGACCTTCGAGGGTAATGAGCAGACCGCGCGGCATGGGCTGAGTTTACCACTTCAACAAAGTTGAAGACGAAGCTGCCCTGATTGTGTTAAAAGAGTGTAATTTCAAACACTGCCGGGGGCAGGCGACTGCGCTCCACTGGAGTTGAACTTGATTCTTCGCACCCTTCGTAAACTGACTGTTTGCGGCCTCGCAATGGCCGCTCTGCCGATCGCCAGCCGCCTGATGGCGCAAAACCTGACGCTTGAAGGGCAGACCGGTGGATTCCTGACGCCCACCGCCTACGTCGTCTACACCGCGAAGGGGCATACCTTTTCACATCCGGCCGTGGGCTACCACTTTGTGGATACTGCAAAGGTCATTGGCGATATCCAGACCTTCAGCATCGTGGAGGGATTCGCCAACCGGGCCGAGTTGGGTTACACGCGCAGCGTCCATCTGGACGGCGACAGCAATGTGCCCAGCGAAGGAGCGTTCAGCCAGCTCTGGAACTACAGCGGCATGAACATCTTCAATGGCAAGGTGGTGGCCATCAAGGATGGGCAGTTCGGCCCGTGGACGCCGGGTCTTGCGGGTGGCTTTGTGGTGCGCACCGGGGACAGTTTTGTCTCCAGCGCGGTCAGCAAGGAGCTGGGCGGCAGCGGCAGTGCATACACGAATGAGGATTTGTATGTGGCCGCCACCAAGACCTGGGCGCATCCTCCGGTGCCATTCCTTGTGAACCTGGGCTGGAAGGCCACCAATGCCTCGATCTTCGGGATCGGCGGGCAGAGCACGCGATTCGGTGGCCGGCTATTCGGTGGATTGGGCATTCCGCTGCCCTTCCTGCTCAAGACGGTGATCGTGCCTTCGGCTGGATTCACGCAAGAGCCTCCGACCTCAAAGAACCTGGGCGCGATTCTGGTTGGCGGCAGGGCGCATCTGCCCACCACGCTGGACTACGCCGTGCGGGTAACGCAGGCGGAGAATCCGCACTTTGCTTTTGATATTGGCGTTGGCCATGTCGCTGGGAACATCGGCACCGCCATGCTGCCAACAGGATTGCCGGCTCCCTATCCCCCGGTGTTGCTGGTGCCGGTGAATCTGGACGCGCAGCACGTTGTGGGCATGGGGCTGAGTTATCGCTATTGAACGGAGAACCTTTGGCTGAAGGGGACGGTTTTGCCCTGCAACTTCCGCAGTCGGGAAGGGTTGATACGGCCGCAAATTGTTTGCGAGTTTGTTTATTGGGTACCCCGGAAGCAAGTAAATCCAGCGGGGGGAACAGACGCAAGTGGCACGGACGTACGCTTGAGCTCGATGTCATTGAGGCCCACGGTCAGCCGTGGGCCTCAGTGTGTTGGAGGGCCATCCTGAGATAGCCGGATGCCGGCAATCTCGACTTCGAGGCCCCCGAACTCGGGGTGGTCGTTCTCTCGGATGCGGTAGGCGAGGTCGATGAGGCTTCCCCGGGCGAGTGATAGCTCGGCTGCGTGGGCGGCCAGATCCCAGCCGACGGCTCGGATGGCGCTGCTTGAGCCCGAGAGAACCGGCTCCTGGGCCAGTTCGAGGCGGATATGACGATCCTTCATGATGCGGGGCGGGGCAACCAGACGTGCATTGCGAGCTACAAAGATAGGCTCGGGATTGCCGTGGCCGAGGGGTTCGAGCTTGCGCAGCCACCCGGCGAGGACCGGCGTGATGCGGTCCAGCGGCAGCTCGGCGTGAATGCGGAGCCGGCGCTCCGGCTCGCGCGCGGTCAGATGCTCATTCGCGTAGAGGCGCAGTCTGCGCTTCAGCTCCGGCAGCGCATCGGCGGGCAGGGCAAAGCCGACGGCGAAGGCGTGGCCGCCAAAACGGGTGAAAAGATCCGCGCAGCTTTCGATGGCGTTGAGTAGCTGAAAGCCGTCCACCGAGCGGCCGGAGCCATGGGCAATACCGTCCACAATGCTGACTACGATGGCCGGCTTCGCCGTGCGCTCGACGACGCGCGAGGCGAGGATGCCGATGACACCGCGATGCCACCCCTCGCCGTCGACCACGAGCAGGCGGTCTGCGGCAAGCTCCGCATCGGTTTCGAGCCTTGCTTCAATGGCGGCGAGCGCCGTGGCTTCGGTGTCGCGACGCTCGCGGTTCAGGCGTTCGAGCTTGGCGGCCAACTCGGCGGCGCGGGCGGGGTCGCGGGTCGTGAAAAGCTCAATAACCTCGGAGGCCACATCCATGCGGCCGGCGGCGTTAATGCGCGGGGCCAGGCGGAAGGCGACATCGAATCCGGTAAGCTGCTTGGCGGCGGGATCGAGAGCGGCGGCGGCGAAAAGGGCGCGGAGGCCGGCGCCGACTGGCTTGCGTAGTTCCCGCAGGCCGAGGGCGGCGATGACGCGATTCTCTCCGCGCAACGGCACAGCGTCGGCGATGGTGGCGATGGCGGCCATCTTCAAGAAGCTGGGCAGGGTCTTCTCGCGGGTGCGGACGGCATCGCGGCCTTCGAGGACGGCCTGGGCCAGCTTCATCGCGATCGCTGCCCCGCACAGCGACTTCTCCGGGTAGGTGCAGCCGTGCTGGTTAGGATTCAGGACGGCCAGCGCATGAGGAATACTGTCACCGGCTTCCCACCCCACGGACGAAGACCTGTCCGTGGGGGCCCCGGCCTCCGCCAGGTGATGATCGGTGATGATCAGATCCAGGCCAAGTCCGCGGGCTGTCTCGGCCTCGGCAAATGCTCTCATGCCGGTGTCAACGGTGATCACCAGGCGGACGCCCTCGGCATAAGCCGCCTCGAGGACGCTCGATTGCAGCCCGTAGCCCTCGCGTAGGCGGTGCGGTACGTGAAAGCGCGCTGTGCCGCCGAGCATCTCTATGGCGGTCTTGAGCAGGACGACGGCGGTGGTACCGTCCACGTCGTAGTCACCATAGAGCAGCACCGGCTCGCGGAGGGCAATGGCTCGCTCCAGCCGCGCCACCGCTTCTTTCATGCCCAGCATGAGGAAGGGATCGTGCAAGTGAGCGGATTCGGGATTGAGGAAGGCGAAGGCCTGAGCCGGCTGGGTGATGCCGCGGGCCACAAGCAACTCGGCCAGCACTACGGGCAGGCGAGCAGCCTTGGCCAGAGCCGCGGCCGCCTCGGGATGCGGCTCAGAGAGGGTCCAGCGCTGGCGGAGCAGCCGACGGGACGCCGGAGCGGCCATGACAGAGGAAACAGAGGCTCCGGAAGCGGGGTCTGCCGGACTGGATGTGCTCACGCCCGCTTACTCGTCCTCGTCGATATCGCCGCTGTGGGCGTCGTCGATGACGAAGTCCTGAAAGTCCTCGAGGTCTTCCAGCAGCGATTGGTAGCGCTCATACCACTCGGTGGTGGTCTCATGCAGAAAGACCACCCCTTGATAGACAAAGCCCAGCTGAATGTAGCCGAGATTGCCGGCGTACTTGCGCAACCACTCAGCCTCGGCCAGTTCGCTGCCCTCTTCATCGGGGAAGTTCATCTCGCCGGCTTCTTCGATGAGAGCCTCGAGCTCCTCGCTCTCCAGCGTCATCTCGCTGAAGGTGACAAAGGGAGCGCCGGCGCGTTTGGCCATCTCCACAAAGTCCTTCCATGAGTCGGGGTTGTCTCCGTTTTCCCAAACAATCGAGGGGATATCTTCGGTGACGTATCCGGGCAGGCGGTGGAGTCCATGGCCTTCAATGAAGGCCACCATATCGTCTTTCAGCGGGAGGAGGTTTTCCGTATTCATAGTCAAGTAAACATTCTCGCAGATGCGGGCGGGCGGTTGGGCTGCATTTGTGGAAACTTCTCCACCGGAATCGGGTGCGGCAATCTGGAACTGGCAACGTTCGCGGCTGTTGGGCTCGGTCCAAAGCGTGCCAGATAATGAAACCGCGGGCCGGTGGATAAAACAGTTTCCGAAGCAGGTTCCACAGGGCAGGTTCTTCGCAGATTGCTGCGGCGCATTGACTCTCTGGCCCGGCGGGTTGAGGATAAAGACAGAGCTCAACCGTATTGCCTCCGGAAAGGAGTATGCCGCCATGCCTCAGCAATCGAAGGCTTTGAACGATAAGCCGAAGGAAGCGCCGAACGGCACTCCAAACGGCAGCTTGATCCCTGCGGGGCCGCTCCCTGCCGGAGTTCGGGAGTTTTCAGAGCGGGTGCACGGCATGCTAAATGGCCAGCCCAAAGACGATGCGCTGATTGCCAAGGCCCTGGACGGCATGGACGATATGTTTCTGTTTATTGCCGAAGGACTCTACAGCCTGGCATCCATGCTGCTCGGCGAGGGCGAGGAGAGCATTCGGGCAGTGGAGGCGGCGATCGCCAACGCCGAGGTTTCAGCCTGCCAGAACCCCTTCGAGGCGCGCCAGAGCAGCCGCAGAGCGTTGTGCGCCGCGGCCCTTCAGACCATCGCGGAGCGCGAACCGGGAAGCCTGGCCGCGCCCGAGGGCCTTGAACGGGCGCCTACCTGCATTGACGACGATCTCGTCGCGGCGCGGGAATCGGGCGAAGAACTGCTGAGGATGCTTGCCGGCCCGGACCGGGACCGTGTGCGGAGCTGGCTTGCCGGTCTGCGGACAGCGCCGCGCACTATCTTTGTTTTGCGCGCCGTGGCTGGATTCACACCGGCGGAGACCGCGAAGCTGTTAGTAGTTCACGGCGGCCCAGAGGCTGCCGGATGGAGCGAGGATGCCGTGCGCGAGTTTTGCCGCCAGGCGCTCTGTTCGCTGGCATCGCTTTTACTTCAAGCCTCGACGGCGCGGTGAGCCGTATTTTCTCTTGCGGCTTTTGCTTCCAGCGGCGCAAAGCAGCCCAGCCCCATTCTCCGATACACTTGTATTGAGAACCCTGCCGCCCTTGCCGCGCATCCATCAGGAGTAGTCGCTTTCGGGTTGCAGTACTTCCGTTTGAGTGGAAGAACTTTGATTTCGTCCGTATATTCCAGAACGAACACGATCCGACTCTCCTTCTGCGCCTTGTTTCTGGGCTTGGCGGTTTCGGCTCCTTGCGGATCAGCCGCGCAGTCGCTGCCCGGTCTGCCGGCCAGTCAGTCGTCGGCGGCTTCCGCCTCCAGCTTCCAGGGAAGCGTGGCAGTGGGCGAAGCCTCGGCTCAGCCCATCGCGCTCTCTCTGGACGAAGCCATCCAGCGCGGGCTGAAGGCAAACCTGGGCGTCATCCTGAGCAGCGCGCAGACGGCGGGGGCGCGCGGAGAGCGGCTCAGCCAGCTCCAGTCGCTGCTACCCTCGGTGGATGCGAGCGCCAAAGAGACCGTGATGCAGGTCGACCTGCCCGCGGAGGGATTGCGTATTCCCGGCTTTCCCGCCATCATCGGGCCTTTCGGCTTTACCGATCTGCGGGCTTCGCTCAGTTGGTCGCTGGTAGACGTGGCCTCGCTACGCCACTATCTGGCTGCGCGCCATAACTTTGCCGCCGCTCAGCTCACTGCGCAAGACGCGCGCGAGCTGTTGGTGCTCACCGTGGGCAATGCCTATTTGTTGGCCCTGGCCGATGAAACGCAGGTGGCCAGCGTGGAAGCGCAGGCAGCCACGGCAAAGATCTCGCTCGATCAGGCGATCGCCAACCACCGGGCGGGCACGGCGCCGCTTCTGGATGAACTGCGCGCCCGCGTGGATTCCCAATCCCTCGATCAGCAGCTGATTGTGGCCCGCAACGCTCTCGACAAAGACAAGCTGGCCTTGGCGCGCGCCATCGGCCTGCCCCTGGCGCAGAGCTTTACCCTCGCGGACAAGGCGCCCTTCTCGGCCTTCGACCAGTTGGACGTTGACGCGGCCATTCGCCAAGGTCACGCCAACCGCAAGGATCTGGCGGCCATGGTGGAGCGGACCAAGGCAGCAATAGAACAGCGCAAGGCCGCCACGGCCGACCGGCTGCCGACGCTCGAATTCAATGGCGACTACGGCGATATCGGCACCACGCTCGCTCACTCGCATGGAACGGGCGATGCCGTGGGCACGTTGAGCGCGCCGCTCTTCAAGGAGTTTGCCTTGCGCGGCGAGGCGCAGATCGCTCAGGCTCAACTGGACACCGCGCAAGCCCAGATGAGCGACAAGAACGCGCAGGTGGACGCCGATATTCGCGACGCTTTGCTGGACATTGCCTCGGCGCAGAAGCTGGTTGAAGTTGCCAAATCGAGTGTGGAGCTGGCCAACGAGGCGCTCAGCGAGGCACAGCAGCGCTACGCCAACGGCGTCAGTGACAATCTGGCCGTTAGTCAGGCCGAGCAGTCCGTGGCCCAGGCCGACAGCCAATACGTGGCCAGCCTCTACCGGCACAATATGGCCAAACTCAGCCTGGCGCGTGCCCTTGGCTCGGCCGAAGACTATAAGAACTATCTGGGAGGAAAGTAGACGTGGCGGATTTTACTCCAACACCAGCCCAAGCGGAGCCGGTTGATGACATCGAGGTCGCTCAGCCGCCATCTCGCCGCCGGGCCATCGTCGTGGTCGTGGTCGTGCTCCTCGCGGCGGTTGCGGTCGCGCTGTGGTGGCACGGAACCTTCACCGAGGATACCGACGACGCGCAGGTGAACGGCCACCTGATGCAGGTCAGCTCGCGCATCAACGGCCATGTTCTGAAGGTCGATGTCGATGAGAACCAGGTGGTGAAGGTGGGCGATGTAATCGCCGAGCTGGACCCCGCTGACTACCAGGTTGCAGTGGAGAACGCCGAGGCCGCCCTCGCCAGCGCGCAGGCCAACGCCGCCGCAGCCGATGTGGCCGTGCCCATTGCCTACGTCAATACCGGCAGCAGCCTCAGTTCGGCCGGGGCCGACGTGAGCGGCACGCAGGCCGGCATCGAGCAGGCGCAGAACCAATTGCAGGCCGCGCATGACCGCGTGGGCCAGGCCAAGGCTAATAACGTGAAGGCCCAGGCCGACCTGGAGCGCTACAAGCCGCTCGTCGAGAAGGACGTAATCAGCAAGCAGCAGTTTGACGCCGCCGTGGCTGCCGCCGACGCCGCCAAGGCCGGGCTCTCTGACGCCCGCGCCATGGAGCGCGCCGCCGCCGATGGCGTGAAGGTGGCCACCGAGCGCCTGGCGCAGGCGCAGGCCCAGTTGAAATCCGCCCAGACCGCCCCGCAGCAGGTGGCAGCGCAGAGCGCCCGCGCCCGCCAGGCTCAGGCCATGGTCCAGCAGGCCCAGGCGCAGTTGGATATGGCCAAACTCAACCTGAGCTATACGAAGATCGTTGCTCCGGCTGCGGGCATCGTTACCCGCAAAAGCGTCGAGATCGATCAGAACGTTGCCGCCGGACAGAACCTGCTCACGTTGGTCTCGCTCGAAGACCTGTGGGTGACGGCTAACTTCAAGGAGACCCAGTTGCGCCACATGCTTGCCGGACAACCGGTCGAGGTTGAAGTGGATTCCACCGGCAAGACTTATCGCGGCAGAATAACTCAGATCGGCGGCGCCACGGGCTCAGTCCTTTCGCTCTTCCCGCCGGAGAATGCAACGGGCAACTACGTCAAGGTTGTTCAGCGCGTCCCGGTGCGGATCGACTTCACCGATCTCAAGAACGAAGACCCCAACCATGAGCTGAGGCCGGGGCTGTCGGCCGAGCCGAAGGTGCGGGTGAAGCAGTAGACCTGGGTGGTTTGACCCGAACGTTGTCCTTTCTTCACAAGGAAGAGTGCGTAAAGCCGCACGCGCCCGCGTCGCGGCTTATGTCTGCTCCGTCAACAGAACTCGAACACTGACTGCATCCGCGCATCACGGCCTTGGCATCACCAGCACCTCCACGCCGCTGGCCTCGTCCTTCTGGCGGAATACCTGCTCGGTAGCCTTTTGGAACTCCTCCGGCTTGGCGTTGGGAATATCGGTGAAGGTCTGCGGATTGCGGTCGGTGAGCGGGAACCAGGAGCTCTGCACCTGAACCATGATGCGGTGGCCGCGGCGGAAGGTGTGGAAGAGATCGGGCATGGTGAAGTCGATCTCCGCCTCCTTGCCCGGCGTCAGCGGCTCCGGCTTCTCCCAGCTTGAGCGGAATTTGGCGCGGAAGGGTTCTCCGCGCAGCAACTGCTGGTAACCGCCCATGTGCAGCGGCGGGGCGTCGAGGATGCGCTTGTTGCCGTTCATCGAGTTGTCCGGGTCGGTATAGTCGTCGGGATAGACGTCGATCAGCTTCACGTCGAAGTCGGAGTCCGTGCCGGAGCTGGCAACCTTCAACCGGGGCGAAATGGGTCCGGCAATGGTCAAGTCGTCTTCGAGCGGCTCGGTCTGGTAGACAAGCACGTCGGGCCGTGTGCTGGCAAAGCGCTGGTCGTCCACCATGTAGCGCTGGGGCACGGTATCGGTGGTGTAGCCGACAAAAGGCACGGGATGGG
>Ga0182014_10000296_pt1 | contig 63251 bp, 73 predicted proteins | sample 612S2DmetaG_FD_120489 | JGI IMG/M metagenome (GOLD analysis project Ga0182014, IMG submission 120489) | Permafrost microbial communities from Stordalen Mire, Sweden - 612S2D metaG | ecosystem: Environmental > Terrestrial > Soil > Wetlands > Permafrost | place: Sweden: Stordalen | collected... | reverse complement strand
TATATATTATATTAGATGGAGATTGTTTGATTTAAAAGTTATTCTAAAAATATGTTAAAAAAAACTAAAATCAATGATATTGAAGTGGAATACGAAGTAATCCATAGAAATGTTAAATATGCACGATTAGAAATAAAAACGGATATAATACGCTTGATCATGCCTTTTAATTATAATAAAGACGAAGAAATTATTAAAAATCATGAAAAATGGATTTATAAAAAACTCAGCCGTATCAGAGCATCACAAAAAGAAGCAGATAATAAAGAACTTAATTTATTAAGAACTAATAAAGAGTTTAGGGCCATGGTTTTATTATTTATTGATGAATTATCAAAAGAGTTGAAAGTAAACATTAATAAAGTCTACTTCAAACGGATGAAAACCCGCTGGGGAAGTTGCAGCTCTAAAAAGAATATCAACATCAATATTTACCTAATGCATTTACCTTCCTACCTAATTGAGTATGTTGTTTATCATGAATTAGCTCATCTCGTTGAAATGAGGCATAATAAAAAATTCTGGAATATAATATCCAATAAATATCCCAATTATAAAAATATGGAAGATGAACTTTTAATTTACTGGCTTTTAGTGAGGAAACTCATTGACAACAACGCTTAAACTATTTTTAAACAGTTTAAAAAATGATTTAGAATTAATAATTTTAAAGATTTAAATACGATTTATAAATTATTTATAATATATAAACAAATATCATATTAACACTAGAATAAAAATAATTCATAGAACCGTTTAATGGCTTAAAAGCATTAGCATTGAGTTTTGAACTTATAATGAATCTTTTTTAAGTAGATTTTCGATAAAAATGTGGAGATAGAAATGATAAAGGTCAATATTTTAAGACAAAACCCTGAAAAAGGTGAAATCGCTCATATAGAAAGTTATAACGTCCAAGAGCAGGATAAAATGAAGATATTGGATGCGTTAAACTATATCAATCAAAGATATAATGCAGATATTGCTTACAGATGTTCTTGTAGAGCTGGTCAGTGTGGATCTTGCGCATTAAAAATGAATGGTAATGTTGTTCTGGCATGCAAAGCTGAAATAGTTGAAGATGCACTTTTAGAACCACTTGATTTTGATGTTATCAAGGATTTAGTTGTTGACAGGTCAAAATTCGATGAAAAAGTTGGTGAATTAGGCCTATACTTATCTGGTGATTGTGCCATTCCAGAATGTCCTGCAATTATAAATCCTGAAGAGTATGCCGATACTAAAAAGATTAGAAGTTGTATCGAATGTTTATCATGCATTTCATCGTGTCCTGTTGTTAAAGAAACTAAAGAGTTTGCTGGACCATACTTCATGCGTTACATCTCCAAGTTTGCATTGGATCCGAGGGACTGTGAAGATCGTGCAAGTGAAGGATTTGATGAGGGACTGTACTGTTGTACCTCTTGTGGAAAGTGTGTGGAGGTCTGTCCAAAGGAGATAAATACATTCGGAGCAGCAATTGAAAAACTAAGAGAAATTGCTTGTAAAGAAGATATTGGACCATTACCAGTACATAGAGATGTGAAAGAACTTATTAAGAGTACTGGAAGATCTGTGCAACCCATGGGGAAAGGTCCATATGGGGAAGGGTTTATAAAAGCTGTTTCAGATGATAAAATAGATAACAACAGTCCATTTGAAGATAAAACACTAATTACCTCTAGAGAGCATAAAAGACAGAAAATTGCCCTATTTACTGGTTGCATGGTTGATTACCGACTTCCGGAAATAGGAGTAGCCCTACTTAAAGTCATGGAATACAACGATGTCGATGTTGTTGTACCAAAAGATCAGGTCTGCTGTGGTTCACCACTACTTCGAACCGGACAAACAGATGCAGTTCCAGATGTTGTTAAAAGAAATCAGGAAGTTTTCAAGGATTATGATACCATTGTGACGGTTTGCGCTGGATGTGGCTCAACCCTTAAAAATGACTACCCGAAGTATGGTGTTAACTTGAATGTAATTGATATTAGTGAGTTCTTGGCTGAAAGGTTGAATACAAAAGATATGAAACCACTGAACATGAGAGTAACATATCATGACCCTTGTCATCTAATAAGAGGACAGGGAATAAGTAAAGAACCCAGAGAAATTCTCAGAAAGATAAAAGGACTCGAATTTGTTGAAATGGAAATACCTGATCAGTGTTGTGGTGCTGGTGGAGGAGTACGTGCAGGGAAACCAGAAATTGCAGCAGGATTAGGGAAAAAGAAGGTGGACATGGTTAAGGATCTTGGTGTCGATGCTGTTGTAACCATATGCCCATTTTGTGAATACAATATTAGAGATAGCCTTGAAAAAGCCGGCATTACCAATGTTAAGGTGTTAAATATACTGAAACTTCTTGAAATGGCTTATTCATAATATTATGAAAAGACATTATCACGTTTAATTAAAATTTACGAGTTGTGAAATATGATCTATGTGGTGTTTGTAGAACCAGAAACTCCGGGAAATATAGGTTTTCTTGCAAGGACCATGAAAAATTTTGGTCTCACAAATTTGGTGTTAATAAATCCATGTAAACTTGAAAATGAAAGTTATTATCAGGCCATGCATGCAAGGGATGTTGTAAGTAACTTACAAACATACGATTCTTTAAAAGAATTTCTGATTCTTAAACAAATTGATTCAGCGGTTGCAACAACAGGAACTGCTGGTGGAAGTTACAATATAGCAAGAATTGCAGTAACTCCTGAACAACTTGCAGATTCGATTAGTTATAATGGTAATTTGGCCCTGATATTTGGTCGAGAAGGAAATGGACTTTCAAATAAAGAAATCGCACTTTGTGACGTAATTGTAAGCATACCTACCCATGAAAATTATCCAATATTAAATATAACTCATGCAGCCGCCATAATATTCTATGAACTGTTTAAGAGAGAAAAATCTTATCATGTAGATCGGCTTGAAGCAGCCACATGTGCTGAAAAAGAAAGTTTGATGGATTATATGGACGAAATAATTCTTAAACTTGGATATCCACCACATAAAAGTAATAATGCGTCTCTTGTATTTAAAAGAATAATTGAAAGGGCATTTATATCTGGACGTGAAGCACATACATTGAAAGGGACATTGAGAAGAATAAAATCTAGAATTAAAGAAATAAATAGCAAAGAGGAATTATGATGTTTCTAGGAATAACTCCCTTTGATATAATCGTGATCATTGTAATCGTATTATTGGTTATAATGCTTCCAATTATTTTAAAAATGAGGATTAACTCTTCAATAGCTAATTATACGTTCCAGATTGAGAATATGGTTAAGGAATCTAAATTGAAACTCAAAAAGATTTCTATTGAAAAGGGAAATCCTGGAAATGATCCCACAGCAGCCATTGATAATTTCATGGAATTCTTCATTGTTCCGCCCGTATCATTGGACCCTGCAGGAATAATGAACAAATTTGAAAGCATATTAGATTTGGGAGAAGAGAAATTTCAACACATGACAAAAACCATTGCTCCAAATGCCGATGATGAATGGAAATCTAATATTACCATGACCTTAAAAGCCACACTTGGTATTAACGGTGTTGCAAAGATGGTAAGACATAATTTGGAACTTTCAAAGAAAACTGGAAATCTACAAATACTTTTGATGCTTCAAATGGGACTTCCAATGATCATGAGATTAGTTAAGGCAGAATATGAGGGTGTGAATACTTTCTCTGATGGAAATCCTGTTGGAGATGGTATAGGACCTTTAGTTGCTGGTATGTTTATGGAAGAATTGTCCGATGATGAATTAGAATATTTTGAAGATATTGTAATTGGCAAGAAAATGGTGGATGGGCATGAAATAATTATCATTCGTGCCAAAGGTCCTGGTGCCAGAGTAGGAAAGATAGGAAAAACCGTAAATCGCTTAATAAACGAAAAAGGTATTAAGCGATTAATTACTGTTGATGCTGCACAGAAGCTCGAAGGTGAAGAAACTGGATCTGTTGCTGAAGGAATAGGTGTAGTTATCGGAGGATTTGGAGTGGATAAATGGCTTATTGAAGAGCAAATGGTTAAAAATGATCTTGAGGTCGATGCCATAATTGTCAAAATGGGACCAGAGGAAGCAATGTGTCAAATGACTCAGAAAATATTGGAATCTTCAAAAAAAGCTTTAGATGTACTTAATAATTCAATATCACTCTCAGAACCAGGAACTAAAATTATTGTACTGGGTGTTGGTAACAGCTGTGGAGTACCTAACATAGTCAAAGATATAACTAAGATAAACATAAAAGAAGATATCAAAAAAGGAAAACGAGGGCATTAAATGGCCATTCTAAGTGACAAGGATATAAAAGAACATTTAAAATTAGGCAAAATAGTTATTAAACCTTTAAAAGAACCTGAAAAGCAGATTCAACCATCTTCAGTAGATTTAAGGATTGGAAATGAGTTTAAGAGCTTCAAAATAATAAGAAAACCATGTATTGATCCAATGGACAAATCAGACATTGACGGATATATGGAATCATTTTATATAGAAGAAGGACAACCCTTTATAATTCATCCCGGTGAATTTGCACTTGCCACTACTTACGAAACTGTAGAACTTCCCAATGATCTTGTTGCAAGAGTAGAAGGTCGTTCATCAATGGGAAGGTTAGGAATTACTATGCATGTTACAGCGGGCTACATAGACCCTGGTTTCTGTGGTAAGATAACTCTGGAAATTTCGAATATTGGAAAAATGCCTGTTGCACTATACACCGGACAGAGGGTTTGTCAAATAGTATTTGAAACAATGACATCACCTGCAGAGCGTCCATATGGACATCCTGAGCGCGATAGTAAATATATGAACCAAAGTCGCCCGGTTACCAGTAAGATTAAACATGATTATGAACTGATCAGGGGATCTACACTGATTAAGGATTAAATTAAAACATTTACAACTAAAACCAATTATTTGATTTTATTTTCGAGGGATTTTTACAATGACAGATAGTAAGGTAATGAACATAGCAAAGAAAAGAGGATTTCTATGGTCTTCATTTGAAATATACTCTGGATCAGCAGGATTTTTTGATTACGGCCCATTAGGTGCCATATTAAAAAGTAATATTATTGAGAAATGGAGAAAATATTACATAATACAGGAAGGTTTCTATGAAATAGAATCTCCAACCATAATGCCAGAGGAAGCTTTAAAAGCGTCTGGACATGTAGACCATTTTACAGATCCTATGACCGAGTGTAAGGAGTGTATGGAAGTTTATAGAGCAGATCATATCATTGAAGATGTTATTGATCAAGAGGTTGAAGGTCTTGAAGATCAAAGGCTGACTGAAATCTTATCAGAAAATCAAATAGTATGTCCTAAATGTGGTGGTCATTTAACTCATGTATGGAGTTATAATTTAATGTTCCAAACACTTATCGGCGCAAAAGGTAAAAAAACAGGATATATGCGTCCTGAAACAGCGCAGGGAATATTTATACCATTTAAAAGACTTTTAAGATTCTTTAGAGGTAAACTACCATTTGGAGTAGTTCAGATTGGTAAAGCATATCGTAATGAGATTTCTCCACGTCAAGGAATTATCAGACTTCGAGAATTCACACAAGCCGAGGCAGAGATATTTGTTGATCCATCAATCAAAACACATCCCAAATTTGATAAATTTGCAGATGATACATTAACACTATTCTCTGCTGAACAGCAGATGAACAGCAGAGAACTTGAAAAAATTAACGCAAAAAAAGCCGTTGAAGAAGGTATAATATCTAGCGAGATATTAACTTATCAACTATGCTTAGCCGCAAGGTTCCTGTCTGACCTTGGAATTCCTTCTGATGTAATAAGATTTAGACAACATCTTCCAACCGAGATGGCCCACTATGCAATTGACTGCTGGGATGTTGAAGTTCAAACAGATCGATTCGGATGGATTGAGATAATAGGTATCGCTGATAGAACTGATTTTGATTTAAAATCTCACAGCACCCATAGTAAGGAAGATCTGAGTGTTTTTATAGAGTATGACAAACCAAAAACCATAACCAAACTAGGTGTAAAACCAGATATGAAAAAATTCGGTCCTCTCTTCAAAGGAGATGCTCCTAAAATATTAGATTCCCTAAAAAATTTAGATGCCACTGTTATCAAAAAAGGATTTGATGAAGAGGGTAAATTTAAATTAGAAATTGAAGGCAAAATCTATGAAATAACTCCAGATATAATCAGTTTTGAAGAACTTGAGGAAATTATTCGTGGAGAAAAGGTACTTCCACATGTTATTGAACCATCTTATGGAATTGACCGTATTATCTACTCTGTACTACTTCATTCCTATAAAGAAAATGAAGATAGAACTTATCTAAAACTAGAGAAAGAGATAGCACCTATTGGTGTCAGTGTTTTTCCACTTGTAAACAAGGATGAACTTGTTGAAACTGCAAATAATATAAGAGACGAATTAAGAAATCATGGCATAATAGCTGAGTATGATGGATCAGGCACTATTGGACGTAGATATGCACGAGCAGACGAAATAGGTGTACCTTTCGCCGTGACAGTGGACCATGAAACACTTGAAAACCATACTGTGACAATAAGAAATAGAGATGACTTGAAACAGGTTAGAAAACCAATAAAAGATATTTACAATATTTTAGTTAATTTATTGGAAGGCAGAATAGATTTTGAAGATATCTGAATTTTTAACTTTCCTTTTTAAATTTTTTTTATAGGAATATTATTAGGATGTTAAAAATAAATTAGATACTATATATTAACTCCATTAATAGCACTTAAAAGGTGATAATATGATAGATGCCCATATACATGCAGATACAAGACCATATGAAGATTTTGAAAAGATGGCTATTGCAGGTGTTGATACAGCGGTTAGTTGTGCACATGATCCTATGAGAATGTCTACATCTGAAGTTGTTTTAGATCATATACACAGAATTATGGAAAATGACACCAAAAGGGCAGCTGAGAATGGAGTAAAATTATACTCGGCTGTTGGTGTTCATCCAAGAAGCATATCATTTGATTATGAAATTGTTCTTGAAAAGCTTCCAGAACTTCTTGAAAATAAAAATGTGGTTGCTATTGGAGAAATTGGACTTGAGAATGGTACAAAACTGGAAAAGGAAGTATTCATTAAACAATTAAACCTTGCACAAGAACTTAACATTAAAGTTATAGTCCATACACCAAGAACGAATAAAAAAGAAATTACAGAATTAACAGCCACTATAATAGAAGATAATATTGATACAAGCCTAGTATTATTAGATCATGTAGATAAATCTATAATAAGACGAGTTTTGGATTTTAATGGGATTCTAGGACTGACTGTTCAACCCCAGAAGATGACTGCAGATGAAGCAGTTAAAATGATGGAGGAATATGGTTATGATAAATTTGTTTTGGATAGTGATATGAGTTCCTCTCCATCTGACCCTTTATCAGTTCCTAAAACAGTTCATAAACTTAGACTTTCAGGTGTGGAGCCTGAAGATATTAAAAAAGTATCTTACAGTAATGCTGCAGAGTTTTACAAGATATGATAAAGAAATATTCAAGTCTATTGTCATCCAAATTTATATTTTAAATGATCTAGTGCACCTAATTTACTAACACAATTAGCAGCAGATTCATTTCCTGATTTTAAACATTCATTAAGACTTTTTTTTTGATGAAATGATGCTATAAATCCTGCTGCAAATGAATCACCTGCACCTGTTGTATCAAGAACATCTGGTTTATTTGCCGGATAATGAATCTGACCCGATTTATTAAAAACAATCGCTCCTTTATTCCCCATTGTAACAACTACCAATGGTACTCCCGTTTCAACAAGTTCCAAAGCACCATCATAACATCCCATATCCGTTAGTATTGTGACTTCTTTTTGATTTAGAAACAATATATCGGTTCTTTTAAGTATCTTTTCAAGATTATCTAAACCATAAGAGGATAATAGGGCACCAGGATTGAAAGATAATAAGTTGGCATATTTAGAAGCTTCTTCAACAACTTCAATGTACATGCCGGTTATATGTAGTATTTCTGAATGTTTAATGTGAGTAATATCTTCATTTTCGAGTTTAAATTTAGAATTTGCTCCCATAAATGTATAAATAGACCTTTCACCCTCTGGTTCGACAGCTATAAATGCCATTCCAGTTTTTTCGTCAATAGGCACTAATCTGTCGGTATTAATATTTTCCTGTTTAAATTCTGATAGAATATATTCTCCATATTGATCTTTTCCAATTCGTGCCATTATACCTGCGTTTAAACCCAGACGAGACACTTCCACTGTGAAGTTAGCTGCTGATCCCCCAAGGGATATATGAAGTTTTTCAATATCTACCTCATCATCAGCATCAGAAAAACGAGATACATTCATTAAAAAATCGGTGTTGCATGTTCCAAGTCCAAGAACATCTAATTTGGGATTTTTCATGTTTTACTCCCATGTTGAATATTAAAAAAAATGTTTAAGTTGTTAAAATATGTCATTCAGGAAGTAATCCGACAAATTTCTTTATTCTGCCTACTATACCATCTTTATTTGGTTCAATAGGCTTATAATCTTTTCCTAATAGATCAGCTGCAAGTTGCATTACTGCATTACTTGTTGGGGATGAAGGGTTTACTTCTACAACCGATCTTCCAAGTGCCATTGATCTCTCAACTTCCCTATCGTATGGTATTAGACCTATCATTGGAACTTCAAGTATAGATTCTATCTCGTTTTCTGATAGTAAAAACTTATCATCGTACCACATGTTCAGTACAAAACCACTTATCGTTATGTTAAGCTCGTTGAAAAGAATTCTTATCTTTAGGGCATCAGCCACTGATGGCATGGTAGATTGAGTAACTAATATAGCTTCTGTATTCTCAGGAAGCCCTTCAAAGACGTTTGCATTAATCCCTGCTGGGAGATCCATTAAAAACATGTCCCCATATTCAGATATCTCATTCATTATCTTGTTCCATGAAATATAATTGGGATTTATATGTTTCAATGTTTCAAAATGAATTCCAGTTGGTACTACACGAATTCCCTGGTTAACTTCATAAACACATTCGTCTATTGATTTGTCACGTACAAGAACATCATGTAGCGTTACATCTGGATTTAAAAGCCCTGTTATGACATCTAAATTGGCCATAACTAGATCTAGGTCTAGCATGACAATTTCTTCTCCAAACAGCGACAGTGCAACTCCCAAGTTGAATGTTAATGATGTTCTTCCGACTCCGCCTTTTCCGGAAGCAAATGCTATGAATCTTGACATTTTATATCTTTTTCCAGCCTATAATATACCAATTGATTTAAATTATCTCCTACCAAGTAGGCCTTCAACAAGTTTTGAAATGACTCCTTTTTTGTCAGGTTCAATTGGTTGGTACTCTTCTCCTATTAAATCGGCACCTAACTGCATTATGGCATTGCTTGTTGGTGATTTGGGATTTTTAATAATTAATGGTTCACCAAATGCTGCTGCCCTACTAACTTCGGGATCGTCTGGAATAACTGCTATTACTGGTACTTCAAGTATGGTCTCAATTTCAGTAATTGTTAAGAAAGTTTTATCATGCTGCTCCCTGTTTATAACAACACCTATAATCTCAACACCAAGTTTGTTAGCAATGATCTTGGTTTTTAAAGCATCACTGATTGATGGTACTTCAGGAGTAGTAACTAATATCATTTCCTGAGCAGCTGCTATAGCTGCCAAAGCATCCTTCTCAAGTCCTGCAGGAGCATCTATAAGTAGTATATCGGTATTTTCAACTAATATTTCCAATGCACTTTCTAATCTTTCCATTTTAACTTTACGAAGACCTTCTAATGATATTCCTGCTGGAACTACTTTGACGCCTCCAGGACCCTCATATATGGCGTCTTCTATGGATGCTGCACCCGAAAGGACATCATGTAGTGTTACTGATTTTCCTTCCATTCCTAGGATGAGTTCGAGGTTGGCCATTGCAACATCTGCATCCAGTACGATAGTTTCTTCCCCGTAAGTTGCTAATGCAACACCTAAATTGGCTGTTATAGTTGTCTTCCCTACACCGCCCTTTCCTGAAGCAACTGTTATAACTCTTGTCATCTTATACCTCCTAACTAATCTCTACATTAATATTAAAATCATCTACAATTTCTGGATATTTTCTAAAACTCTTCCTTATCTCTATCTGTGATATTTCAATTATCTGTCTTTCCAGATTAGCTTTATTCGAATCGCCCATAATACGTGATAAAAATCCTTGGGATTCGGATTCTATTATAATATTAACTTTTCCTGTCAATCTTTCAGCATTATCAAGAAAGACCATAATCTCCGCACCCCTTATCTTGGGAATTGAAAGGGTAGATTTTTTGATCTTGTTCATTAGGGTTAGTTCTATTTTTTCAACATCTTCATCACTTACAGATCCACCTTTATATGATTCGAGTATGTTGGTCACATCCTCCTCTTGGATATCTTTGATCCCATACTTCTTCATTAGTTCGGATCTATCCATAGATGGTTTTGGACTATCTTCTTGTGATAATAATTCTGTATCTTTTTCAGTTGATTCTGGTGAATTTGAAATATCTTGAGAAGGTTTTTCATTGGAAACTTCTGATTCTGATTCCTCAACTTCAGGTTCGACTGTATCAATTTCCGTATCTGATTTTGGAATGGTTTTATTAACAGATTCATTATCCGCTACCTTTTCAATCACAGATTCATTTTCTGCTACAGATTCTTTGATCGTTTCAGTCTTTTTGATTTCCGGAACCTCTTCTTTAACAGTTTTCTCATTTTCAATTTGATTAACTGTTTGTTTAACTGCCTCTGTTTCGGTTAAACTTTTTGACTCATTAGATGAGTTATTTGGAGATGGAACTATATTTTCTTGGGGTTTTGAAACGACTTCATTTTCAACTTTTTCTGCTTTAGGTTTTGAATTATTTTCTTTTAAAGCATCTGATACAGGTTTGGGTTTAGGGACTGCTTTAGGTTTTAGTTCTTTTTCTTCTGGTTTTTTAAATTTGTCAATCAGATCGTATGCATCTGAACCAATTATATATGGTTTGTTCATTTCCATGAAGAAATCTATTTGATTTGATCTTACATCGAAGACTTCAATTAGAGTTGTTCTATCTTCCATTGCAGATTTAATCTTCTCAATTGCATCTACCCTCGAATACCTAATGTAAGAAGCTGCAATTTCTTTGCCTTCTTTAAAAAGAATGAAACCTTCCTCAGAACCAGCTGTAATCCTTATAAATCCGTTATGTTTTTTGGATGATAGATCATTTAAAAGATCTGGAAATTTCAGTTCATCTGCATAACACATCGTGGAAGGTCTAGTTATTGGTAACTCCATTTATATCCCCCAATCTACCCGAATTGCAATCAATTTTATTTTGATCACCAATATATAAAATAATTAGTTTAAATCCTTACTTTTAATTTAATAAGGTTAAGTGAATATTGTTTTTCACTTCCTTATAAGTTTGATCTCGGGTGGAGTGATAATAATAATATTTTTACCATTTTTACAAAGTAATATAGCTTCTCCTCCAGTGTTATCCCTAAATGCTTTTAATTTTTCCCCTGCTAACTTAAATTCTTCGGGACTGTCCCTTTCAAGAGTGCTCATATCCATTATAATTGGATTTTTCTCGTCCTTGATCTGACTCAATGCAGAGTCAAAGTCATCAAAATTTTTAGCCTTCATTAATATAATTTCATAGAAAGAATGTTCTGGAACAATTATGGTTTCTTGTTCTTCTTTATTTTCTTTTTCTTCATCCATACCAATATTTTTCTTTATAATGTCCAATATGTCCGTCATTTCTTAAAATCCCCTATATGATCAATAATTACGTCCAGCAATCTTGATGCACCGCCATCTGTTACATCTACAGCTGGCAATTCATATTCATCCTCATAATTGTGAATTTCATTTTTATCAATAACATTTCTTAAATTAATTGATAATCCTACTACTTTAGTAGGCTCTAATGCTTCAATGGCTTTTACTTCAGATTTAATTCCTCTAGGTTCTCTGTAAGGATGGTTGGGTCTGTGACATACAATTGTTGCAGCAGGCATTGAACCTATAAGAATGGCTGCTGAAAGTCCCCTTGGATGTGGGTTGCCCTTTTCAGTTAGGCTAGATTGTCCTTCAATAAATATAATATCTGGATCTTTTTTCTCTTCCATATATTTGATTGAGCCTATAATAGCAGATGCAACATCCATTACTGAAAGACTACCAGCACGGAAGTTCATATCTACAGGTTGTTCAAATCCCATTTCATCGGTAGATATTACAACTGCAGTTAATCCCTTCTCTTTTGCTGCTTTACCTAACAACCTAGTTGTAGTTCTTTTTCCGCACTCCTGAGAAGTACCTCCAACGAATACCACAGGCGTTTTTGGGATATATTCAAGTTTTGGTAAAATTTCAGTGCACATGGGGGGTGCTGTCCCGAATATTTTTCGTATTACATCGAGACGAGGGCTTATCTCCTTTAGAATAACACCCTTAGCATTTGCAAATTTTATTAATCCTTCATTCTGGTTAATTGGTAGTGATCTGAATGATGTTACAACGTTCTTACCGTTGTCTATTGCCTCTACAGCATACTTTAATGCGGTTCCCTCAGCTCCTATTGGCAGCATTATAGCAACACTTTTGGCTTCGGTTTTTTCGAGTACTTCCTTTAAATCTTGAGAAATTATATTGTTACAGAATTTCATGCCCTGTTTTTCAGGATCATCATCTATGAAACCACATGCTTCAACACCTTCAAAATTAGAAAATTTTTCTCCTCCACCACCACATCCTATGATGATAAAGGGATTAAGATCTTGAATTTCTTGAAGAGAAGTTATAAAATACAAAGGATCACTCCTATAAATTTTAGTAAATTACTGTGAAACTTTACATTACCTATTTATTAAATAAATGTTAAACCAAGATATATACTTTGGGTAGATAACTCAATTCTATTGGTGGAGGCATAGTATGATAGAAAGAATACTTAAGGATTTAGGAAGGATCAACGGAGTAGATGGATCACTAGTTGTCGGAAAAGATGGTTTAATTATAGAGAGTGAAGTACCAGGAGATATTGATTCAGAACTGGTAGCTGCTATGGCATCTGCAGTTTTTGGTACAGCGGAAAGATCTGCAGAGGAAATGAAGCATGAACCATTACAGCAAGTGATGATAGAAGGAGAAAAAGGTAAAACCCTTATGATAGATGCAGGGGAAGGAATTTTAGTTGTAATAACTAGTATATCCATAAACCTTGGTTTAATAAGGATTGAAATGAGAAGAAGTGCTGAACGTGTAGTAGATATGTTGAGTTAAGTTTTAAATCAGTATTTTCTGAATTTAAGACATTTGGGGATGAAAAATTTGAGAAAACCCTACGTTATACTTATTGGAAGCGCATCAGGTATTGGAAAATCAACAATAGCCTCTGAACTAGCAAAGGAATTAGGAATTAAACATTTAATAGAGACAGACTTTATCAGAGCCATAGTCCGTGGGATAATAGGTCCAGATTATGCACCCGCACTTCACAAATCATCATTTGATGCTTATACAACACTTAGGGACAAAGAACGGTATGATGGTGACAGCGACGCATTGATCGAAGCAGGTTTTGAAGAACACGCCTCTTTTGTTATACCTGCTATTGAAAGAGTTATAAGAAGAGCCGTGGACGACTACGACGATGTTGTTATCGAAGGAGTTCACCTCGTACCGGGTTTTATTGATATTGATAAATTTAAAGAAGATGCATCGATACACTTTTTCATACTGACTGCAAACAAAGAGATTCATAAGGAAAGATTTGTTAAACGAGCTATGAAAATAAAACGTGGCGGTAAACACCTTGAATATTTCAAAGAAAACAGAATAATAAACGATTATCTAGTAAAAAGTGCTAACGAACATGGCATACCAGTTATTAATAATTTAGAGATCGACAATACTAAAAAAAGGATGCTGACCTTAATAAGAGAAATATGTAAAGTAATGCTTTTCAGACATACAGTTGACCAACTAGGAGAAGAAACATCCATTATACTTGAAAAATATGGTGGTAGAATAGTTGATGTTTCATATTTCCTTCCAGGATTTGGTGAACCACTGAAAAGGAATGTGAATGTGTTTGACCCTGTAGAAGCTAAGCGTTTTATTGACAAGTTGCAGGACACACCACAGAGAAAACATGACCTTGAAAATCTCTACAAACTTTCTGACAATATTCACAGTCACAAAATATGTGCTCCGGATAATGAAACATTAGATAATATGATCAAGGACCTGGATAAAAAGGGTTTTATTTATAGAGATAAGTCTAAAACTTCAGAATCAGGAAACCAATCTTAATTAATCAATATAATTTTATTGTAAAATTTTGATAATAAATCCCCAAATAAAATTAACCAGGAGAGTCCTAACTTGAATAATATTAAGACCGATTGCCCTGTTTGTAGAGGCAAAAATACGCTAGAAATGACCAGTAAAACTGAGAAGATACCATATTTCGGTGAAATTATGGAATCAACTCTTTTATGCGCCGAATGTGGATATAAACATTCAGATACCATATGTTTGGAGCAGAAAGAATCAGTGAGATATAGCCTTGAAATTAATAAAGATAATATTAATACACGTGTTGTTAAATCTCAGACTGCAACCTTAAGCATACCAGAACTTGGACTTAAAGTTGAGCCAGGCCCTAAATCACAGGGTTATGTGTCAAATGTAGAAGGTGTACTAAATCGGTTTGAGTCTGCTATTGCAACTGCAATTGGATGGGCTGAAGAAGAAGAAATCAAAGCTAATGCACTTAAAATACTTGAAAAAATTGATCATCTTAAAAATGGTGATGAAAAAGCTACACTAGTAGTCGAAGATCCGTTTGGCCATAGTATTATAGTTAACGATGCTGCTAAACACAGAAAACTTAGTGAAAATGAAATAAAAGAGCTTAATACCGGATTTTTAACCATAGATAAATAATTTTATCATCTTTACAGATTCATATGTTAAAATAGTTTAATTTGTACTAATTTTTTTTAATTAAAATCAAGATTTAATTTAATATAGTAATATAATAGATGAGATTAAAATATCTCATCGGTATCATCAACATCCTTGAGCTTTAAAGATTTTTTAACATCCATAGTAAGGGCATCACAATCTGCTTTAATAGCTTCCAGATGTTTTAGTATCCTAAACTTTTCCTCATTAATTCGTTTAATATTGGTGTAAGGATATATTGATTCTTTGAGCATTTCATATTCTATTGTTGTGTAAGGATAATCATTCAGCTGTTCACAAACCCGTTCAAGAACTTCTCCAAGGAATTTGTTCATCTCGACTTTAACTCTCTCCCTTATCATTTTGTCTTTATCGAGATTCTTCTTCATGAGTCTTACTACTTCAGCCTTTGCAAATGGTAATCCTTCATCTTCAATAGGTTGTCCATCTTCATCAAATTCTTCTGAATCTTCTTCAGATATTTCACCTTCTTCAACTGTTTCTTCAGATAATTCCTCTTCGTTTGAGCTATCGGTTATATCTTTAGTTAATTCATCATTCATTTCTTCGGTTGAATTTTCAGTTATATCTTCATTAGATTCTATGTATTCTTTTTCATCATTATCAAACATGAAATGCCTCCACCGTTCTATACAAATGATCTGTAAAAAAACCTATATAAACTTTATTGCATTATATTGTAGTTTGACCCCATAATCTGGATAATTGAAATGAAATTCATGATAATTATCAATCATATAATTAAAAATATAGAATGAGTACAGAGATCACCCAATTTTATGGTGACTTAATATACTTGAGATTCTAACACAATCCTAAAAACAATTAATTAATTTCAAGGCTCATATCTAAAGATCTGACTGAATGAGTTATATACCCTGTAGAGATAATATCTACACCAATATTTGCATAATCTAAAATGTTATCAGGGTTTATTCCACCAGAAACTTCGATTAAAATTTTATCTTTTAAATTCTTATTTTCAAGAGCATTTACAACATTTTTTACTTCATTAGGATTCATATTATCCAACATCACAATATCTACACCATTAATAGCTGCTTCTAAAGCATCTTTAGTGCTTTCAACCTCTATTTCAATCTTTTTAGTGAAACTGACATATTTCTTAGCCTTTTCAATAGTTGTTTTAACACTGCCAACAATTGCTATATGATTATCCTTTATAAGCACGCAGTCATCGAGCCTGAAACGATGTGTATCGCCACCACCCATTCTAATGGCTTCTTTTTCAAAAAATTGAAGTCCTGGTGTTGTTTTACGCGTTCCAGCAATAATTACTCTGTTATCTACCTTCTTAATCAGATTATAAGTGATAGTTGCTATACCACTCATTCTCATTATAATGTTAAGTACCGTCCTTTCAACAGTCAGGATAGTACGTGCATTACCTTCGATATCCATCACAACATCATCTGCACCAACATATTCCCCATCAAATTTTCGTATAGTAGATTTGATTGAAAATTCTTGAAAGAGAGAACTTGCCAGATCCACACCAGATAAAATACCTTCTTCCCTGGTGATAATCTTGGCCTTTATTATAATATCTGGATCTATTAGAGCATTGGTTGTTAAATCTTCAAAACCAATGTCCTGGTATACCATTTTAATTATTTCACTAAGATCATGCATCATTGGATCACTTCAATCATCAAAAATCTAATAAACTAGGTTTTTTTACTTTTTCCATAATTTTAATTAGCTTCTATGAGTATTTCTATATAAAATAAAAGATATAAATGTTCATAGGTTAATGGGTCATAAGAATCCATCTTAACAAGAATAATGAAATTAATAAAGGAATTCATCTTAAGATCATATATTAACAAATTAATGTAATCAAACAAAATTTAAACAAATAATTCCAACAGGTGGAATAAATGGAACTAATATTTCTCGGAACATCATCAGCAATACCAACTAATCACAGAAATCACTCAGCAATAGCATTAAAGGGTTTTGGGGAAATCATATTACTCGACTGTGGTGAAGGAACCCAGCGACAAATGACAAGAGCTAGATTAAGCCCCATGAAAATCAACAAAATATTCATAACACATTTCCATGGAGACCATATTTTAGGTATTCCTGGAATTATACAGTCCATGGCATTCAGGGGTAGAACAGAACCATTAGATATATTTGGACCACCGGGACTTTCAAATTTGATAATGAATATAAAAAAATTAGGTTACTTTGCAATGTCCTTTGAAATAAACGTGCATGAAGTTACAAATGGCATTATACTCGAAGAAAAAGAATACACTGTGAGCTGTTGCATAGCAAAACACTCTGTTTTGAATTTAGCATACAGTTTTAACGAAAAGAGAGAACCTAAATTCCTGAAAGAAAATGCAATAAAGTATGGTGTCAAACCTGGACCAGATTTTGGTAAACTTCAAAGGGGAATTTCTGTTAAAGTAGGCGAGGTAGAGGTCAAACCAGAGCAGGTACTTGGAGAAAAACGAACAGGTCGTAAAATAGTATATTCTGGTGATACTAGTCCATGCGATCAGATGGTAAAATTTTCACACGATGCTGATATATTGATCCATGAATCAACCTTTAACAATAGCCACAAAGATAATGCCCTGGAAACTGGGCATTCAACCGCTGCAATGGCAGCTGAAATAGCTAAAGAAGCCTGTGTAAAAAAACTATTATTAACCCATATCAGTACAAGATACAAGGAAACTAAAACTCTTGCAAAAGAAGCGTTAGACATATTTGAAGAGTCTTGTATTGCAGACGATATGATGGTTTTTGAGGTGAAACAAAATGAACCTTGAAACAATTACCAGTAACATCATTCTAAAGGACATAATTGTAAGTATCATAATACTTGTCGCATCATTCTTAATCATCAAATGGGCTTCGATATTCATAAACAAAACTGGAATAAAGTTTGAATTCGATCCTACTTTGATACAGGTTATAAACGAAATAATAAAATATACAATATATGCATTTGCATTTACAATCATTCTAAATGAAATAGGAATAAACATAACAGCCATAGCAGTTAGCTTAGGTATTGTGGGTATTGCTGTAGGTTTCGCTGCAAGAGATACTATCTCAAATTTTATAGCCGGGTTATTTGTGCTGGGAGATAAAAGTTTCAAAGTAGGGGATATTATTGAAATCTCTGATACAAAGGGGAAAGTTATACTCATGGGTTTCAGAGTCACTAAGCTCATTACACCCGATAACAATATAGTAACCATTCCAAATTCTAATTTTTCAGCAAATGTGCATATAAATCATACATTACTAGAAGAGAAAATGATTGGTCTTGATATCACCATACCCTACGCTGTAGATGTTGAGGATATTATAAAGAAATTTCAAGAAATCACCTCAGAGTTCAAATGGGTTTTAGATGAACCAAAGGCAAATGTTATTATAAATGAATTAGCAGATATTGGTATAAAAGCTACGTTAACAGTTTGGGTCGATGATCCTTGGAAGGTTTCTGATTACAGATCTATTATTGCTAAGAAATTAGGACCCCTATTAGTGGTCAATCATGAAACAGATTAATATATTTGCAGGCTTAATTGTATTAGTATGTGTTTTTATTTCCCTAACCATTGTTATGGCTGCCTATGAGCAGTCCCAAAATTTAACCCAAGCCCAGAATAGTTTAAAAAATTATCACGAGATCATGAGTGCTCCAGTAAATGTGTTAGATCCTGCAAATACTTTTGGTGGTGCATCAATAGGAGAATTGATCATTCCAAAACTGGGTGTTGACTGCAGTATAAGATCTGACACTGTAAATGCCTACAATGCTGTTTATCATTATCCTCAAAGTGTTGGATTTGGACAACCAGGAGAGGTGGGTCTTCTAGGTCATCGTACCACATATTCACATTTATTTATTAATATAGGAACGCTTAAAATTGGAGATAAAGCTATTATTATCGACACAGCAACTCAAAAGAAATACACTTATGTTGTAACATCAAATGGTAATGATATAAGATGGGATTACAAGACAAATCCTGTTAGATTTGCTCAAAATGGTGAAGCAAGACTTCTTATCATGACATGTTACCCTCCAGGCAAGAAGGAAGCAGCATTTATAACACATTTTAAGTTAATTTCAACTGAGAATATTTAAAAATCTTATTTTTTACTCTTTTTAATTTTACACTGTGATAATTGTAACTTAGCTATATAAAATTTATATAAAAGTGTGAAATAATCAATTAATTGATCAGGGATAATGGTTTTAATGTGAAGTTTTATTAATAATGAATTAGCCATATAATTAGATTAATAATGCATTGTCTTATATGAACTAATTAAAATGGATTGATTTGTCACAATAAAAATCTTTCCATGACCCTAAAAAAGATTAAGAGGCGTTTAGATGGTAAAAATAGAAATAGACGAAGATGCATGCGTTGGATGCGGTTCTTGTGTGGACGACTGCCCCAACGATGTCTATGAAATGGATGAAGAAAAAAACAAGACAAAAGTTGTAAAGGAAGATGATTGCATGGCTTGTCTGTCGTGTCATGAAATCTGCCCAGCGGAAGCAATGGAACATAAGGATATTCACGTGGCTAAACGGCTTTATATAGATAGAAAGGTGAGTGGAATACTCAAGAAAATAATATAGGAGACTTTCATATGGAATATCAAATAGAAAGGGAAGAAAAAGAAATATTGGGGGATTTCAAACCCGAACTTATTCCTGATGCATGTGGAGGAGGAATTGACGATTACGAAGAAGCCCTTCACGTACTTATGAAATTCGTTGGTTCGATGTCAAGTGCCCTAGAACAGGTTTCAGGCCGTGGTGCAAATGCAATTGTATACCAGGCAGGAAAAAGGATGGGGCATGAAGCTGGCAAAATGGTTGAAAAAACTGACGAACTTGAAAAAGCAATGCAAGAGTTAAGTGAAATACTCGGTGTTGAATTTTTCTTCGATATGTGGAAACCAACCAACCAAACAGAGTACACAGTTGAAAAGGGTAATGAAACAGTAGTCAAACTGATATTCAGGGATTGTGTAGTAAGACAAACTCTAAGAAGAACGGGACTTCCACAGAAAGGACCTTTATGTTATCTTTTATATGGATATACAGTTGGGGCAGTTGAAGAGGTTATGGGAATTAAAGGAAAACTAGACATAGATCATGTCGGGCCCAATGCCTGTCTTAAAACATTAACAATCAAATGGGGCGGTAAATAATGGTAAATTTAGCCCTTGAATTATTAGCTAGTTGTGCAGGATGCGAAGTATCAATACTCGATCTTCATGAAGATTTAATAGGTGTTCTCGAAAAAGCAAACCTAGTTTACGCACCTATCTTAATGGATGTTAAAGAAATACCAGAAAATATTGACATAACAATTGTTTCTGGTTCCGTTAGAAATGAGGAAAATAGAGAAAGACTCAAAGAAATAAGAGAAAAATCTAAAACAGTTATAGCCTATGGAACATGTGCTTGTTACGGTGGAATTACATGTATGGCTGATCTTTACAGTCCTGAAGACGTTTCTGCCAGAAGTTTTTCTGATAACCCAAGTACCGAGTCTTCTGAACAACCATCTGAAGTTGTACCAAAACTTTTACCAATAGTGCATCCTGCTGGTGATATGGCAGAGATAGATTTTTATCTTCCAGGATGTCCACCAAAGGAAAATTTGATCAAAGATGTTCTGGTACCATTGATAAATGGGGAATTACCAAATGTGCCTCAGAAATCTGTTTGTGCTGACTGCAGCCGTACAATGGAACACATTGAATTTGATAAAGTTCACAGAAGAGTTGAAGGAAAACCTGAACCTGATTTATGTTTCCTGAGTCAAGGATATGTTTGTATGGGTTCTGTTACACTTGGAAGATGCGGTGCATTATGCTCAGCAGCAGGAGTTCCATGTCATGGATGTGGAGGGCCTTCAATGGATATTTTACGAGAACCAAGTCATGATGTTTACAACTGCATTATAAATCGTATATCACACATCTCAAAAATGTCCCATAAAGACGTTGAAAAACAGCTCTATGATATTGGACATATTGTATACGGATTTGTAATTGGAAGCACTATAATGGAGGATAAAAAAGTTTCATTGATCCCAGAATTGATCAAGAAATAAAAGGTGATAACTATGAAACAAATAGAAATAAGCCCAGTATCAAGGATTGAAGGGCATGCAAAAATCACCGTTCAATTGGACGACGCTGGAAATGTTTCAGATGCTCACTTCCATGTAATGGAAATAAGGGGATTTGAAAAATTTCTAGAAGGTGCTGCTGTTGAAGAAGCACCTAGAATTACACCAAGAATATGTGGAGTCTGCCAAACAGCGCATCATATAGTATCTGCAAAGGCTACTGATGCTGTGTTTGGTTTACAACCTCCAGAAACAGCCCAAAAATTAAGGGAATTAACCCTGCTAGGTCAATATATACACTCACATGCACTTCACTTCTACTTTCTTGGAGCACCAGACCTAGTAATGGGACCGGATTCAGATCCTGCAGAACGCAATGTGGTCGGGATCATCAAGAAAAATCCTGACTTGGCCAAGATGGCTATAAAAACCAGGAAGATAGGACAGGATATTACTTCTGTTGTTGGAGGTAAGCCAATACACCCTGTTACATCAATTCCAGGTGGCCAATCTAAGACTCTGAGTATTGCAGAAAGGGACACTCTTCTACCAAAAGTAAAAGAAGGTATCGGACTTGTTGAAGCAGGTTTAGAAGTTGCAAAGCCACTTTTTGAACAATATGCAGATGCTGTTGAAACATTAGGTCCTATAGAAACATCTTTTGGAGCAATAACTAAAGGTGGTGCGCTTGAATTCTACGATGGACCAATGAAAATGATGGATAAGAATGGAAGTTCTATACATGAATTTGACACATCAAATTATCTAGACTACATAGAGGAAAAGGTACAACCATGGTCGTATATGAAGTTCCCATTCATGAAGCAGGAGGGATTCCCTGAGGGTAACTACCGTGTTGGTCCTTTGGCCAGACTTAACATTGTTGACAGTGTTCCAACAGAAAGGGCATCAGAACTTTATGGTGAATACAAGGATAAATATGGAATGGCCCAAAATCCACTCCTTTACCACTATGCAAGACTCATAGAACTTATGTATTCTGTTGAAAAAGCTGTGGAACTATTGGAAGATGACACAATAACAGGCTCCGATATAAAAGTTGGATTAAACGAACCTTTAATGTCTATTGATGATGCAAAAAAATCAGATGTAAGGATGAGGGGAGTTGGAGCTATAGAAGCACCTAGAGGTACATTATTCCATGATTATGAAACGGATGGAGCAGGAATTATTCAAAGGGCAAATCTCATTGTTGCAACGGGTCAAAACAATCTTTCCATGGATATAGGTGTTAGAGAAACTGCCAAAGCCATGATCCACGGTGAAGAAATATCAGAAGGACTTAAAAATAGGCTTGAAATGATCATACGAGCCTATGATCCATGTTTATCTTGTGCAACCCATATGATAAATGGAGAATCTCCACTCCTAGTTGATATTCATGACAACGATGGAATTCTTGTTAAAAGGCAAATGATCTAATGATGGGGAATATTTTCCCATTTTCTATTTTTAAATCAAAGCTTAAAAAAGATAGATATGATATTCTGGAGATAAATCCATAAAAAAATATCTTGACTATTCATGAATTTGGACAATACATCATAGCTATAATTTATTCCCATAATAAAACCGATATCTATTAAATTCGATATTATTAAAAACAATAAACATAATAGATTGAATATTGAGATTAGTTTTGTAATTAACTATCTAAAACTAGTGATTCTATGGAAGATAATAATTTGAAGGTTGAACTTGAAAGGATCGTGAATGATCTGGGTAAGGTAGATGGGGTGGAGGGAGGCCTTATTGTAGATTGCAACGGAGACATACTCAGCCAGCGCATACTACAAGATATTGATATAAGCCTATTTGGGCCGATGGCCAATGTCATAACCAGTTCATCTAAAAGATTAATCAGTTCTTCAAATCAAGGAAAAATTCAACGTGTGCTAGTTGAATCTAAAAATGGTAAAGCCCTATTTCTAGATCTTGGAAAAGTGCACTTCATAGTCCTCATGAAAACCCATGCAAACGTTGGACTTATTATGGTTTCATCTAAAAGGGCAGCAGAAAAAATCATAGAACTAACCAAAGATTTAGAGATAGTTATTGAAACAGATGAAATACTGGTCAAATCACAGAAGATAGTTTCAAAAGCTTTTAAGGATGAACCTTTAGAGCTTGTTAAGGACATGGTTGAGCAAAAAATTAAAGTGGAAGCTGAAGAAGTTGAAATAACTGAAGATTCCATACCTGATCTTAGCCCAGAATTAATCAGTACAGAGCCATCTATTCCAGAAACAGAAGAATTAGAGGCAAAATTAGAAGAATTAAAGGTTAAAAAACAGGAACCAATTATAGTAAGTGAAATATCTGAAGAGCCAATTAAAGAAAAATTAGAAGTTCCTGTTAAAGCAGAAAAGTCCATCCCTGTAATTAAACCACCAATAGCATTCCCTGAGATTAAAAAAGTGGTTGAAATTCCCGAAAGCGTAGAAAAACGTGCTGATCTTATTTTAGATATCTACGAATCTATATTTAGAGCCATGTCTATTGGGGCCAGTAAAATTATGGGTGTTGCACCTGCCAGGGGTTTGACACAGAAATTTTTACCTTTAGAAGAATGTAAAATCTTGCTTGATGGTGTTAAAGTCAAAAGTAACTCAACAATTGACTTCAAAAGGATCAGGGCAAATGTTGTTAGTATACCTGTCGAAGAAAGAGAATCTATATTTACAAAAGATTTCACCAAAATTATAGAAGTAATAACAGAGAATTATGGGAAAGTAATGGGTTATGGAGCATTTAGAGGAATGGTTAGACCAGAATTTAGGATAATAACCGACTCATATGGACCTGTAATGCACCAACTGGGAATCACAGAAAAAATACACCCTGAAATGGTAGATCTCCTTAAATAATTCAATTTTAAATACTTTTTATTAGATTAACTCATAAAACTCTTGTTTTATATGCTTTACTTATTTTTAATATAATCTCCATGATTTTTTACCAGATAAAAGTTAATAATCATGGCACACAATATGAAAATGGTGATACTATTGAATGGACCATGGGTTGAAAAATACAGACCAAAAACCTTAGATGAGGTTGTGGGTCAAGATCATACAATTTCAAGACTTAAAAGATACGTTAAAGAGGGCAATATGCCCAATCTCATGTTTACAGGTCCCGCTGGTGTGGGAAAAACTACTACTGCCATAGCACTTGCAAAGGAAATGCTAGGCGAATACTGGAGACAAAACTTTTTAGAGCTAAATGCCTCGGATGCAAGAGGTATTGATACGGTAAGAAATGATATTAAAAGTTTTTGTCGTTTAAAAGCTGTGGGATCCCCTTTTAGAATTATATTCCTCGATGAAGTAGACAACATGACCAAAGATGCCCAACACGCACTTAGACGGGAGATGGAAATGTATACTAAAACATCATCTTTCATACTCTCATGTAACTACTCATCTAAAATAATCGACCCTATACAGTCTAGATGTGCAATATTCAGATTCACACCTGTTAAAGGACATCAAATAATCCACAGACTCGAATATATTGCAGAGGCAGAAAATTTAAATATAAATATTAGTGCAATTGAGAGCATTGTTTACTTTGCTGAAGGTGATATGAGAAGGGCTGTTAACATATTACAAGCATCTGCATCCATGGATGAAGAAATCACTGAAGAAAGCATACATGATGTTGTTTCAAAAGCCAAACCTAAAGACGTTAAAAAAATCGTTAATAAAGCATTAGACGGCGATTTTTTGAGTGCACGGGAACTTTTGAGGGAAGTTATGGTTGTTCAGGGTACTAGTGGAGAAGATATGGTTACCCAGATATACCAAGAAGTTTCAAGAATGGCTTTGGAAGACTCTATAAGGGAAAATATTTATATAAAATTAATTGAAAGTATTGGAGAAACAGATTACAGGATAAGAGAAGGATCTAATCCCAGAATCCAGCTTGAAGCCCTTTTAACCAAATTTTTAATAAATACAAAGGCAGATTAAATGTTGTGGACAGAAAAATATGGTCCTAAGAGCTTCGATGAAGTTCTTGGAAACATCAAAATTAAAGATGCCATAGTGGAGTGGACAGAGGAATGGCTAAATGGTAACACTCAGAAATGTATGCTCCTCATAGGTCCAGCCGGCACAGGCAAAACTACCCTGGCACATTTAGCTGCTAAGGAGTTCTCAGAGTATATAGAACTCAATGCAAGTGATAAGAGATCCTATGACATTATTAATAATACAATAGGTGAGGCTTCAGCATCTAAATCTCTGTACGGTGATGGACTTAAACTTATTATAATGGACGAAGTGGATGGAATTCATGGCACTGAAGACAGGGGAGGTACAAGGGCTATAACCAAAATCATCAAAGAGGGACACCATCCTCTGATCATGATGGCTAACGATCCATACAGTAAACGATTGAAAAGCCTTAAACCAAAATGTAACACCTTGATCTTACGTAAAGTGCATACTAATTCTATAGTATCTCTTCTTAAGAAAATATGTGTGAAAGAAGGTGTTGAATTTGAGGAACACGTAATCAGAAATCTTGCTAAAAGATCAAATGGAGATTTAAGGTCTGCCATTAACGATCTTGAGGTAATTGCACGTGGAAAAGATAAGATCACCTCTGAAGACCTTGAATTTTTGTCAAAAAAAGATGATATAGCCAATATATTTGACTCGGTAAGGATCGTGCTTAAGAGTAAAAATCCTCGCAGAATAAAGGATGCAATGAAGCTTGATGTGGAACCATCATTCATACTTGAGCTTATCGCTGAAAATATTCCAAAAGAATATGAAAAGGTTCATGAACTCCAAAAAGCATATGAAATGATTTCGTTAGCTGATATCTATCTTGGAAGGGCGTTTAATACACGTGTATACACTTACTGGAAATATACATACGAACTGATGAGTTTGGGTGTTGCACTCTCAAAGGATGAAACTTATAGGAAATTTTCAAGATTTACAAACTCTTCAATTTTTTCAATGCTTTCTAAAAGCCGAAGCAAAAGGGATTTGAAGGATAGGGTAGCTGAAAAGATGGGCGAACAACTTCACTCCTCAAAGAAAGTTGTGAAAGAACAATTCCCCTACATGGAAATCATGTTCCAAAACGATGAGACAGCCTATGACCTTGCAACCTATTATGGACTATCAGACGACGAGGTAAAACTGTTCAGATCAAGAAAGATTAAAATTAAAAAAACTAAACCTCAAAAACCTGTACCCTCTCCAAAAATGTCAGATAAAAGTTTAAGTGGATTTAAAACTAAAACAACGAAAAAATCCGCTTCAAAATTACAGGATAAAAAATCCTTAGAAGAAAAAAAACCAGATTCTAAATCTGATAAAAAAGTGAAGGGAGATAGAAAGAAGAAAAGATCGGTAAATAAAAAATTATTTAACAAATTAGAGGATAAAACTTCTGATAAAAATGAAAAATCCGATGGTGACAAGGAAGAGGATAAATCACAGACTTCTTTATTCAATTTTTAAATACCATATCCATATTTTTTTTTAATTTTTATTCATTGTACACACATTCATTAACTATGTATAATGCAGATTTAAGCATATTTTCACGAACATCGGGAATGAATCCCTCAAAAAATTCCATTAGATCGACAGCATAACTATCATTTATGGTGTATTTGTAATCATAATCCAATTTTTCTAACCATGAACCTATCCATGACCTAGGAATGTTCAAAAGGGGATAAATTAAATTGAGATTATTCTCATTGTTATATTTATTTTTCAAACTAAAAACTTCAATCTTTTCACCATTTAAAATGTTTCCCAATATACTTTCAACTTCATTATCCAGTGTTAGAGATAATGCAATAGAACCAACATCAAATTCTAGGGCATCTTCAATTGAATTACCATAAAATAGTTTAATACCATACTTCCTGGTGTAAGGTTCCATAATCACATCTAGGATAAATCTTGAACATTTATCATTATCATATATGAAAATTTTTTCTCCCGGCTTTAATACGTTTGCAAGGACCCTTGATGCCCTGGTACAAATTCTTTGGAAAATTTTTGATCTGTTTATGGAATAATTTGGAAATTTTCTTATAAAGGTTTCTTGTCTTTTATTTGAAAATCTTGAAAATCTTTGGTTGTTTATAAAAATATGCATCCCCACTATACTAACAAATCGAGTATCCACTCCTAATATCTGTAGAAATTTGACTAATTCTTTATTTATTGGTTCTGGTTTCATATTAAACACATAAAAGTATATATTTTTTATTTCAAACATTCTTCGAATTAACTGTAATATATTATATATAAATCAACTTAACTAAAACTTATATTTTTTTTATAAATATTCGGAAGTTTTTTAACAATTTTTTTTAAAAAAAAATTTATAAAATCAGAACATACTATTATTCACAAAATATTTCCATTCATAATAGAAAATTTAAATCATTTTATTAGAGGGTGATACTATTGTTTAAAATCTTCGGCAAAAAACCAGAACATGATGAACCGGGATTATTAGAATTGGAAATTCAAGAACCTGTTGATTGTCTATGTGATTTCACATATAATTTTCATTGGCAACATAAAGGTGAAAAACTAGATCCTAAATGGAAAGTGCCAGGAAATAATATAACATTTGGAGAGCTAGTAGAACATTTAAAAAATGGTGGCAGTATTAAAATAATAGGAAATGTTGGACACAGACTCTGTTCAAGTATGGGAATAAATCTAGTTTATTTTGGTGGAAAGGGAGAAGAAATATTTGTTGGGGATGTATATGTAGATGGAAATGTAGATACAAGAATGGGAATTAGCATGGTAAGAGGTAATATCTACGTCAGTGGACATGTATCTGAACCAATAGGGAATATTTTAGAGGTACAATCTGATGTTAAAGGTTATAAAAAGTTTAGATCAATAACGGATATTGTTAAATATGGTTTGAATGAGGATATACCTTTAGGCTTCCAAATAATCGGTCATAAGCTCATAATCAATGATGGAATGGTAAGAGATACAGTTGGGGCTAGGGTTGATATTGATGCTGAGATAATTGTAAACGGAAATGTGGATCTGAGTACTGGAATTTTAATGAGAAAGGGCATGGTAAGAGTGAATGGTAAAGCTGGTAAGAACACCGGAGCACTTTTAAACGGCGGTATGATTATTATAAATGGTAATACAGATGATTTTACAGGAATAGATATGATAAAAGGTGAAATAATAATAAATGGTGATGCTGGAAAATTTATGGGTGCAAATAAAAAAGGTGGGATTTTATTGGCTCATAAAGGAAATCCAATACCACCGACCTCTATGATGCCACTTGGAATATCTGATCAAGATTTACTTACTGAACAAAGATTTGAACCACGCGTATTTCATAAATTTAAATAAATTTCTATTTAATTCCTATTTCATATATATTATTGAAAAATATTGACTAATCAAAAAATATTAGTCATAATCTGACTAAAATCATGGGATTTATTTGGGAAAAACTTTTTTAATGATGTTCACTAACTAATTTCCATGATAGGAATAATTGAAACCTTAAGCAATACAGCAATTTATCTCATCCAAACCTTTGGTTACTGGGGAGTTTTTATTGCAATGACGCTTGAAAGTGCGTGCATACCATTCCCAAGTGAGATCACAATGCCCTTTGCAGGGTTTGTTGTATGGCAGGGAACAACCAATATGACCATATTAGGAATAACCCTGGTCGCTACAATTGCCAACTTATTTGGATCATTAATAGCTTACACCATTGGTTTGATAGGTGGAAGGCCTTTACTTGAAAAATATGGTAAATATATTCTTATAACACATAGCAAGTTAGATCTAGCAGATAAATGGTTTGAAAAGTATGGATACGAAGCAGTTCTTATAAGCAGGCTTCTTCCAATAATCAGAACATTCATATCTTTACCAGCCGGTATTGCAAAGATGGACATTAAAAAATTTGTTATTTACACATTCCTTGGTTCTCTTCCATGGTGTTTTGCATTAGGCTATTTAGGATTTCTTTTAGGTCCACAATGGGAAGTAATCAGAAATTATTTCCATATACTGGACATACTTGTTGGAATTGGAATTGTAGTACTTATAATTTATTTAATCTACAAATACAAGTATAAAGCTAATAAAAATTGATATATCGATACATATTTGTATACGATACTCAAATATTCCCGTTTAAATTTAGATAAAATAGATTTATAGAATATTAAATTTTTTTTTTAAATCAAAATTTTCTGATAAAAAAAATAGTTATTTATAAAGGTTGTTTCATATGATCATTGAAATATGAATAATTCGGAGATGTTTGAATGAAAACACTTAGTAATTTATCACTTAAATTAAGACTTTTACTAGCGCCACTCATATTGTTTGGCCTTATTTATTTAATTATCCTCCTTGTTTGTAGTTATTTCCATATTGGAAGTTATTTAGTATATGGAGTATTTGGATTAATAATCATATTTATCCAATACCTGCTTGGACCTAAGATGGTTGAGAGGTCGATGCATGTACATTATGTAACAGAACAAGAAGCACCTAATTTACATGCTATTATAGGAGATTTAGCAATGAAAGCCGGGGTTCCTAAACCTAGAGTTGGAGTTGCTGAAATAGATGTGCCAAATGCATTTGCCTTTGGAAAAAGTAAACGTGATGGTAGAATCTGTGTAACTAGAGGTATTTTAAAACTTTTAGACAAGGAAGAACTTGAAGCAGTTTTAGGACATGAAATGTCCCACATCAAACACAATGATATGATAGTAATGACATTAGTCAGTGCTGTTCCACTCATATGTTATATTATAGCGTTAAATTTCCTATTCTCTGGACAAGGAAACAACAATGGAGGCTATGGTTTCATCATTGGAATAGCTGCATTTGGTGCTTACATCCTTGGACAACTTCTGGTTCTATTCATTTCACGAACAAGAGAATATTATGCTGACCAAGGAAGTGTTGAATTAGGAGGTAGACCTCATAAATTAGCTAGTGCCCTTTATAAATTAGTATATGGATCTGCAACAGCCAGTGAAGAATCAATAAAAGAAGTTTCAGGTTTAAAAGCTTTCTTTATGAATGATGTATCCGATGCGGGTAATGAAATAAATGATCTTCAACAGTTAGACTTTAACAGAGATGGGACCATTAGTGAAGAAGAACTTGCAAGGCTCAGATACTCAGATACAAAAGTAAGTACAGGCCAGAGCTTAAAGGAACTTTTATCAACCCACCCAAATATGCTTAAAAGAGTTAAAAGACTGTCTGAACTAGAATAATTCAGACAAGTAAATATTTTTTTTTAGATACAATTTTTTTTAATAATATTACAATACATCTTATAAAAGATAGTCGAACAAAAAAAAGCGATGTTTATCTATTTATCGATTACTTCTTGAACCCTTCCAACCCGCCCATCTTGTAATCTTACTTTAATTCCATGTGGATGGAACCGTTTTTTAGTCAAAAAATCTTTAACTATTCCTTTAGTCCTTTTTCCACTTCTTTGATCTTTTTTGAGAATAATATAAACTTCTGATCCAATTTGAATATTCTTTCTGTTTTGTCCATTCATCTGATCATATCCTGACTTATAAATTTATTTGAATTAAAAAAATATTGTATTTATAAACATTTAAAAATAGGTTAATTAAGCATAACCACACCAATAACATTGTTTCTGGGAAACCAAGTATTTAATGATGATTTTTGTTCTTTAATTGTTTTTACTGTACCGTTTGGCAGTGTTGTTTTTTGATTAATTATTTCAACTTTTTTATTGTCGCTAGTTAAATAAACTTGGTTAACTTCAATCATGGAAATTCTTTTTACTATTAAACCAAAGTTGGGGTGTACTGCCACTACAATGTCCCCAACATTTAAATTATTAGTTCTAAGAACAATTAGTTCCTGACCATTTTTTAGTGTTGGAACCATTGATGTGTCATTTACTGTAACAAATAAGGGTAACTCATCTATTCCATATTGTGATACAATATTAACATTTACGTTGTAATCATATCTAGATGCTATATTCCTCACATCTGATTTTATACTCTCATCGGTGTTTTTTGGTGATGCAATAGCAGTAATCACATTTTGTTTGATATTCTGCATCATTTCTTGTGATTTGGGACCAGAAAATCTAGATTCATTTGTTACGTAAGTATCTACCATTCATTTTAATAACTAAGTTAATTTTATTTGTTCCATAGTCTGTGTATATTGCAGATGCCGATGCGATTATTGATAACAATAGTAATCCAAAAATTATCCAATAAGATAATCTCATTACCCCACCATTTATCTTACAATTTTATCTAAAAAATCTCTAGTTGTGTGAATGTCTAGCTGTCCTGGTGCAGATATATTATCAAAAGAGGCAAATGTGATGGGAGACCCGAACAATGGTGCCACAACACGAGTGTATCTTCCTATCTCACCCATAGATATACCAATTGTCTTCTCTACTTTTGATAGTACATCTAAAACAATTAAAGTATCTGAAATGCTTTTTGGCATTACAGCAAATTTAGCAATATCTCCAAGTTTTCTTTCTTGATTTACTACTTTTAAAAGAATCTCTGCTGATGGGGTCTTTTCAAAATTATGGTAAGAAATAATTGTTGATTTTGAAGCTTTAATTATTTTATTCAAATATTCTTCCTCGGTTTGAAGTTCTATATCAACAAAATCAGCATGTTTAGCAGCTGCCAGTAAAATATCAGTTCTTTCAGCCTCAGAACCCTTAAATAATCCACCTTCCCCCATCATTCTGTTGGTTGCTATCAAAGGATATTTAACATCCTTAATTATATTGGAAACCTCATCAGGATTAGGATGATCCATTGCATCTATGCGAAGTTCAATTATGTCTGCACCTGCTTTTATAGAATTTCTAGCAGCTTCAAGTATAGAATCATAATTTTTTTCAATAATTGGGACACATATCATTGTTTTATTGTACAATTCACATCACAACTCCATATTATCATATTTGACCAGTTTAGCATAGTAATTGATTTTTAAGTTTTGAGCATAATATATTTTGGAGTTAATTATAATTAATAATATTGCAACTTGATAAAATTCCATTAGAATGCAATGGATTAAGTTACAAAAATCTATAAAAACAAGTTCCCCCAATATAGCCCTATAGCGATTAGAATGAATTATAAGAAATATATTAACGATTGATAATTTATTAATAGAATCGTAGATGATTTCATTTAATAAAAATGGATTGTATGATATATGATGTATGTTAACCTCATTATACATCAATTTCACAAAACAAACTTGAATGGAAGGGTGATCAATTGAAATTAACATCTATTGGTGCAGACGTTTCAAATAACGACGTTTCATGCAGCCAAAGTATGATAAACAACATTGAAAAGGCTATACCTAAACTTTTAGATATCGGTGCAAATAAAGCAGCTTTAACAAATATTACCGGTGATGACCTAGTTATAAGTGCATTTGTCCCTGATGATAAGCTTGAAACAATTAACAAAGCCATAGTTGAGATTTTAAGGGAAAATGGAGAAGATATAGGTGATATTGCAGGTATTTCTGAAACACCCGATGGTGCTGGTGAAGGAATATCCTATGCAGAAGCTAAAATAAACCAAGATCGTTATCCTGATGCTATTATACTGGCCTTTGACACATACGGTGGGGAACCCTTTGTTAAAAATGTTGTGAAATCTTCAATAGATGCTGCAACCGGCATGGAGAATATTACAGATATAGGTGGCGGAGTAAATGGAACCGTCAAAATACCAGGTGTAGGATATGTTTCAGATGAAACAGATGATCCAGTAGTAGTTGCTACCATTGAGGATATTGAAAGTGTAGGAGTGGTTGCAGGAGCCATGGTAGGAGCTGCACTTGGAAACAAAAATGTTTATCTTGTAAAACGCGGCACACCATCTCATGTAATCCCTGGAAGTGTTATAATGTCTGTTTCTGCTTATATGAACGGTAATGTTATGGATCTTGCAGTTCCACTATCACAAAGGATGAGAATTTTAGGATGAGAATTTCATAAAACTGTATTAAAAATATTTTAATTGTAATAATAAAAATTTTAGGGCGTGACAATAATGATAATTCTTGATAAAAACACCAGATGTGTTGTACAGGGAATTACAGGAAAACAGGGATCATTTCACACTGAACAAATGCTAAACTATCACACCAAAATAGTTGCAGGAACAAGTCCTGGAAAGGGCGGTCAAAACATTGGTGAACTTCCAATCTACAATTCCATTGAAGAAGCTAAGGAAGAACATGATATCAATGCATCAATAATATTTGTGCCAGCACCCTTTGCTAAGGATGCTGCATTTGAAGCCATATCCCAATTAGATCTTGCAGTAATAATTACGGAACACATACCAGTACACGATACAATGGAAATAGTAGAGTATGCAAAAAGGGAAAAAACAACAATTATAGGCCCAAATACTCCCGGAATAATAAGTCCAGGAGTTGGAAAACTAGGAATTATGCCAACACACATATTCAACGAAGGAAATGTGGGAATTGTTTCAAGAAGTGGGACTTTAACATACGAAGTAGCAAATCAAGTAACTGATTCGGGAATGGGCCAAAGTACATGTATAGGAATTGGTGGTGATCCTGTTGTGGGTCTTGACTTTGCAGATGTTCTCCAAAGGTTTGAAGACGATGACAACACAGCAGCCATGGTAATGATCGGTGAGATCGGTGGAAATGCCGAAGAAATAGCAGCAAAATTTATAAACAAAAATATCACCAAACCTGTTGTAGCATACATTGCAGGAGTAACAGCCCCCCCAGGTAAAAGAATGGGACATGCAGGTGCGATAATTGAGGGAAATAGTAGTACTGCTGCAAGTAAAATTGAAGCACTTGAAGATTCAGGTGTTTATGTAGCTGAAAGACCTTCAGAAATTGCAGATCTGATCTGGGAACTTATATAAACCTTTTTTATATAACACAATTTCCATATCAAAATATGTAAATATTATTTAGAGATAACTAATTTTTAGTGATTCATAGAATTGTTTATCATCACTTGAGTTTCATTTAAAATTTAAATTATAATCTTTTTAAGTGAGTAAAATGGTAGAAGAAAACGAAATCATAAAAAAACTATTGAATGGAGATATTAAACTTCATGAAATAGAGAAATACACAGAAACTATTAAAGAATCTGTGGATATACGTAGAAAATTTGTTGAAACCATATCAGAAACCCATTTGGATCATATATCTAAGTACTCACTTTCAATGGAAGAAGCATTAAAAAAGAATATAGAAAATCCTATTGGAGCTGTTCAAATACCTGTTGGGATAACAGGACCCCTTGAAGTTCATGGAGAACATGCTGATGGAAATTATTATATTCCACTAGCAACATCAGAAGGTGCACTTCTTGCATCTGTAAACAGAGGATTTTCTGTTATAAAAGCATCAGGCGGCACAATAGCAAGAATAATTGATGATAAAATGACAAGAGCTCCTATTATTAAAACAGAATCTGTTGTGGAAGCTCTGAAAGTAAAGAATTGGATAATAAAACATTTCAAGGATCTTAAAGAAGCTGCTGAAAAAACTACTAGACATGGTAAACTGGTTAAAATAGATCCTATTATTGTAGTTGGAAAATATGTTTATCCCCGGTTTGTTTATACTACCGGAGATAGTATGGGTATGAATATGGTTACCATAGCAACCGAAACTGCCCTAGAAACATTAATTAAAGAAACATCTGCCCATGTGGTAACTCTAAGTGGAAATGTATGTGTTGACAAAAAACCATCTGCTTTGAATCTTATTGAAGGCCGTGGCAAGAGCATAATAGCAGAAATTACAATTCCAAGAGAAGTAGTTGAAAAAAAACTTAAAACAACACCTGAAGCTATTGTAGAAGTTAATATCACGAAAAATTTAATAGGATCTGCAATTGCAGGAAGTATGGGTTTTAACGCACATTATGCCAATATGATAGGTGCTATATTCCTAGCAACAGGTCAAGATGGAGCCCATATTGTAGAAGGAAGTCTAGGGATTACGGTAGCTGAAGAAGTTAATGGAGATCTCTACTTCTCAGTTACACTTCCAGATGTGCCAATTGCTACCTTTGGGGGAGGAACCAGGCTCGAAACAGCCAAAGAATGCCTAGATATTATGGGTGTCTATGGGGCAGGTAAAGTTGGTAAGTTTGCAGAAATCATCTCAGGAACTGTTTTAGCAGGTGAACTTTCTTTGATGGGTGCACTGGCAGCAGGTCATCTAGCACGGGCACATAAGGATCTGGGGAGGGGATGATTGTTTTTTCATGTTATTTTAAAAATTAAAATATTTTTATACAAAAATATATATTTTTTTGATATCGATAACCATGTGTAAAATTTAAGAATTTAGGAATTAACCTAATTGTCTTTATCATAGAATTAACTATAATTTTGGGAGAATTTTTTATAATGAAATTATCTGAATTTATACAAGAATATCTAAAAATGAGCCGTTATATTGCTCTAGGAACACTTGACGGGATATTAGCAGTTATGGGAGTGACTTTAGCAGCAAGTGGAGTTGCCAGTGCGGGCGGATTAGATATTCCAAACTATGTAATTGGTTTAACAGGTTTAAGCGGAGGTATTGCACTTTCATTATCAAATGCTTTTGGATCTTTTATAGGTGAGAGGGCTGAAGAAGCACGTAATCTAAGGGAACTCGAACAAAAGATGGTAATTCAAGAAGGAGCCCTTGATGATACTCTAATACACAGACAAGCTAAAAAAAGAGTTTATATGAGTATGTTCGTTCATGGTTTCTCAAGTTTTATTGGTGCATTTGTACCCGTTTTACCTTTTATTTTAATTCCTAACAGGATCACCGCAACATTAACCACAATAACTCTCTGTTTCTTTGCTCTGGTAATTTTAGGTATTTATCTAGGGAAAGTATCAAGAAAAAGTCTTGTAAAAACTAGTATTGAAATCGTATTAATAGGCGTTCTTATTGGAGTTGTAAGCTTCTTAATAAGTGGTGGACATTAAAATAATTTTATTTTACATAGAAACAAATCTGTAAATATAAATCATACTTCGAGATCAACACTGTAAACATTTTCAACATTGGTAACATGGATTTTATAAGCATCTTTTTCATTTAATAATCCTTGCCTTATAAGTTCATGTGTACGTTTTGGAACTGTTTTTGGACCTAATACTGCCCCTGGACGAGTTTTATCATCAAGGTAGTCAGTTTCCATCAAAAAATTTTTCCCTTTTTTAAGACCTTCTTTAATAACGTCTCTAGTTGATATCAAAGAAGGAGTAAGTCCATGATTTTCAGTTTTAAGAACATATGCACCTGAAAAATGTTTTATAACCTTGTTTCTAGGAAGTTTAACTTCATCAGCCATTTTAGCAAATTCTAAAAATTGTTCTGTCCCTGCTGTTTCTGTGTGAAGCTGAACTGAACATCCTGCATCCTTTGCAAGTTCCATGGCATGGATGATAAGTCTATTATGAGCATCTAGTTCTTGGGGAGATACATCATAGTGGGGTCTTCCAACTTCACCAATTGCCACAGCTTTTCCCTCTAAAACTAGTTTCTGAGCTATTTTAAGTGCATTTTTCATCAATAACTCGGCTTTATCAACTTCCATACCCGCCTTGACTCTACGGGATAGTTCTGCAGGGTGAGCACCTACCACAGCAAAGGCTTTAACTTCTGTTTCTTTATTAATATCTTCAACATGTTCTATTACCAGTTCCATTGCATCCTGAAAAGAGCAGTTCTCATTTACTGTCCAGGTAGGTTTGTTAGGAACTATCATACAACTACCACCAGATCTGTGAAATTTGTTAGCCACATCAATTGGCCCCTCACCATTTAAAGGATCTACATGTATGTGGTTGTCTGTAACAGGAATATTATCCATATAACTCCTCCACTAATTCATTTCTTTCCATTCTTTTTTTTATTCTAAATTAAAATCTGATTATAATTTATATATTAGAATTTTTCAAGATTCATTTCTTTCAAAAGTGCACTTTGGAAAACGTCAATTGGTGGTTCAATTCCAGTCCATATTCTAAACGATTCAATTCCTTGATACATTAACATTTTAATGCCCGAGATAGTTTTCGCACCTGCCTTTTCAGCTTCCATTATCAGTCCAGTTCTAAGTGGATTGTAAACTATGTCATTAACTATCAAATCTTTATGCATCATATCGGCAGTTACTAAGGGTTTATGAGTTATATGGGGATACATCCCAATTGGAGTGGTGTTTATCAGTATATCTGTATCTTCCAGTTCTTTTTCTAGATCTATGCCTAGATCTGTTATTATAACTTCCTGGTCAAGTTTTTCAATTAGATCATCCTTGAGTTCTTGAGCTTTTTCTATTGTCCTATTCGAAATCACAAGACTTTCTGCTTCACTAAGAAGTAATTGGAATGCAATTGCTCTTGCAGCTCCCCCTGCACCTAAAACCATAATCTTCTTTTCCTTTACAGGTGTAAAATCCTCAATTGCCCTTATTGCACCTACACCATCCGTGTTATGACCTATTGCTCCATTTTCACCGAATTCAATTGTGTTAACTGCGCCTATTAATCCTGCAGCAATATCGAGATAGTCTAAATATTTGATAACCTCAGTTTTATGAGGTATTGTAACATTTAATCCCCTGATCCCCATTGCACGGGCCCCATTTATAGCATCCTCCAGTTCCTCTGTTTTCACCTTGAAAGGTACATAGATATGATCCAAACCTATACTGTTAAATGCTGCATTGTGCATTCCAGGTGATAAAGAATGTTCCACCGGGTCGCCAATGATCCCAAAAACATTTGTTTTACCTGTTATCATTTAAAGTTACTTCCTACATTTGATTTTATTAAATTTTAGTATGATTTCTATTTGAATTATATGATACCATATCATTTTAATTACCCATAATAATTTTAACCATTTCAATGACTGCTTTTCCAAGTTTAAGATGTTCATCCATATCGGGATGTACACCATCTATTTCGCTGGCTACAATTTTCTTGGAGGTATCAAGAAATTCACAGTTATAGTCTTTAGATATCTGTGCATAATGATCTGGTAGATTATATGATTTTTGATACGAATCTTCGAATTCATATGAAAAATTGTTAAGCTTTTTAATATATGGTGGTACCATTAGAAGAATTTTGGGTGCTAATCCACCAGGACCTGCTGCACTTTTTTTTATGGTATCTACCAGTATTCTAATTCCGTGAGCAATTTCTATTGCAGATAATCCAAATCTTTTTTTAAGATCATTAGTTCCCAAGAGTAAAATGCATAAATCTATGGGTTTATGGCTTTCAAGACAAGGAATTAAATATTTCAAACCATTTTTATAACTGTTGTTAAATGGATCATCTCTAATTGTAGTTCTACCATTTAATCCTTCTTCTATAACTTTGTAATCTTCGCCCAATCCATTATCTAACACTCCGGGCCATCGTTCATCAAATGTCATTCTATTGGTATTGGCCGGGTTGTAACCCCATGTAATTGAGTCGCCGTAGCAAAGAATAGTTTTCCTTGTCATAGGATTATAGTTTATTTTTTATTGTAATTAATTGTTGGTAGATTCTATATATATTTTCATCATGACAGAAATTAAATGGTAATTACTTGAAAAAAATGTAAATCCTTTTTTGTAAAAGACACTCCTAAAAATATCATCATCTTATATTTTAATTTTTCACAGAATTTCAATATTTTCAAAATATCTATATTCACCTAATTTTTAAAATATTAGTTTAATGAGAATGTTAACTACTTTATTTAGAGCTGATTTTATATTGGTTTACTAAAAACCATTGGATTTAGAAATTCTTTTATACATTAGTCTATATATATTTCCATGCATCAGGATATTATGGAGATATAGTTTATAATTGAAGATTGGTTTAGAGGTGTAAAATGCTTGCAAAACAAAGGTTTGTTCTTGATACAACTGCTTTTACAGATACACAACTTCGTGACGACTATGGGGAAGGTAACCTTTTAAAAACTGTGGATATGTTGATGGATTTGATTGCAAAGTCCCGGATAAAACTCAACATAAGCTGTCACATGCCACCAATCACATATAAAGAATTTTCAGACTATATGGCACGTTATGAATGCCCTGATAAAATCATGGTCAAAGCTGAAACATGGATTGTTAAAAAAACACCCAATCGTTATGATACAAAAATTCCATCAGAAATATTCTACGAATATGTTCAGGATATGATGGAAAGAATGAACAAAGGGATGAGAATATCTGAAAGTTCAATATGGGAAGCTGCAGTAGAATCATTGGTCTTGATGTCCCGTGGGGAGAACAAAGCAGATATTGAAGCCAAAGTTTTGGGTAAGGCAATAACCGACTTTAGAAAACGTTACAGGGCAGTTTTAAGGAAAGGCACACTTGACAGTGCTCCCGATCTTGATGTACTTCTTCTTGCAAAGGAACTTGGAGCAGGAGTGGTTGCAGCCGATGAAGGTATCAAAGTATGGGCTGAAAGAAATTAGGGCTCAGATTTTTAAGTGCAAAATCATTTCCTAAAATGATGGAAGAATACCTTCAACATTACGATTAAAAAAATGTTCTAAACAATAAAATCATAATTCTATAATTTTCACTCTAGTTCACTATTAAATTTCTGTAGAATTAGTAAATATTTTTAAAAGATACCAATCTAATAGATGGTAACTTGATATTATCTATTTGTAAATTAAAAAATTTTTATCCAAATTATAAAGGCAGGAGAGAAAATGGAGATACAAAGACCTAGAGGAACACGTGATTTTCTTTTTAATGAAATGAAAGAAAGGAAATGTGTTGAAAGTACCATGAGACAAATATTTGAAACATATGGTTATGGTGAGATTAAAACACCAATTTTCGAGGAACTTTCACTTTTCACAACAAAATCAGGTGAAGGTATAAAGGATCAGATTTATCACTTCCAAGATAAAGGTGGAAGAGATTTGGCACTAAGACCAGAACTAACAGCCCCCGTAGCTAGGATGTATATTAAAGAACTTCAAAAAACTCCAAAGCCCGTTAAAATGTATTATTTTGGCAGTTGCTTCAGATATGAACGACCACAGGCAGGCAGATTTAGACAGTTCTGGCAGTTTGGATGTGAATTGATAGGTGGAAAATCACCAGGATCTGAAGCAGAAGTTATTAGTATGGCAGCACATTGCCTTGAAGAACTTGGACTTAAAGACTTTGAGATACACATTGGAAATTTAGGAATTCTTAGGAATATACTAAACGATGCAAATATCGAAGGGGATATGCAGGATCAGGTCATGGGAATAATCGATAAAGGCGATGCTGACGAACTTACAAAATTACTCGAAGATATTGATGTAGATGATAATTCAAAGGAGTTATTATTGAAGCTTATTGGAATGAAAGGAAATAGTTCAATTATAAAAGATGTTGAAGCACTGATCAACTGTAGTGAACATGCTTGTAACGCATTAAATGAACTTGAGGAACTTTTAAAATCTCTTGAAGCATTTGGATTTTCAGATTACGTGGTAAATCTAGGTATTGCTCGTGGATTGGATTATTACAGTGGAACTGTATTTGAAATTTATGTGCATGGACTGGGTGCACAAAAACAGATAAGTGGTGGAGGTACCTATAATTTAATAGAGGTATTTGGTGGAGAAAATGTTGAATCCACAGGATTCGCATTTGGATTTGATAGGGTTATGGATGCTCTTAAAAAACAAGAAAAATTTATCGAAACAAAACCATCTGTAGAAGTATTCGTAGCACCAATAAAAAATGATCTGAAACTTAAAGCATTTGAAATAGCCCAAAAACTCCGAAAAAATGGTATTTCAACCGATGTTGATCTAGTTGGTAAGAAACTTAAAAAGGTATTGTCCTATGTAGACAACCTTAAGATCAACTACGTTGTTCTTGTAGGTGCAAGAGATTTTGAAGAAGGTAATGTAACTGTTAAGGATATGATAAGTGGAGAACAGGAAACAGTTAGTATATTAAACGTTGCTGAATTGCTTAAACAGAAAATTGAAACTAAATAAAGAAATTTTAGAACTCAAATTGATCTTTCAACAAAAATGGAATAATACAAGTCCAAAAATAAAATTTGGGGATGATGGAAATGGATGAAAAAGATTTGGATCTTAATTTCAGACTTCAAATGGGTGGTGAGCAACTCATAATAGCAATATCACAAGATTATAAAAGTTCTGAAGTATTAATGGTTGCTTATATGAACAAAAAAGCCTTAATGGAAACAATAGATACAGGCAAAGCACATTACTGGAGTACTTCAAGAAACAAGCTTTGGTTAAAGGGTGAAAGTTCAGGCCATACACAGGAAGTTCAGGAAATATTAACTGACTGTGACGAGGATGCAGTTTTACTTAAAGTGAAACAAAATGGCGGAGCATGTCATGAAGGTTATTACTCTTGTTTTTTCAGGAAAATTCAAGAAAATAGTGGAAACTTAGAATTGGTTAAAGAAAAAGTATTTGAGCCGGAAAACGTTTACGGAGAGAAATGATGAAAATCGTTCCAGATACAAGTGTAATAGTTGATGGCAGAATCACCAAATTAGTAATGGGTAAAGATTATCATGGCTGCGAAGTTATAGTTCCTAAAGCAGTCATATCTGAACTTGAAAATCAAGCCAATAAAGGGCGAGAAACTGGTTTTAATGGTTTAGGAGAACTTAAACAGCTCCAAAAACTTTGTACTGAGGGAAAATTAAAACTTTCCTACGTTGGTAGAAGACCCACACCCGACGAGATATCCCTTGCTAAGGGTGGAGAAATAGATGCCATGATCAGGGATACAGCAGGGGACTATGAAGCAATACTTATAACCAGTGACAGAGTACAGAGAGAAGTTGCAGAAGCACAAGGATTAGAAGCAATTTACCTTAAACCTGAAATGATAGGATACAAAGAGCTCACCATTGCCAAGTATTTTGATAGTGAAACCATGTCCATACATCTGAAAGAAAATGTCAGACCCATGGCAAAAAAGGGTACTCCTGGAAATATACAACTGGTTAAAATAAGCCCAAACCCCCTTAAACATATAGAACTTGAAAAGATGGCAAGAGAAATTACTGAAATGGCAAAAAGTGATTTTAAAAGTTTTATAGAAATAGAAATGGAAGGAGCAACTGTTGTTCAATTCAGGGAGTACAGGATATCCATTGCTCGACCACCTTTCTCAGATGGGGTAGAAATAACAGTTGTAAGACCAATAACCAAAGTATCTATGGATGATTATAAACTTCCAGAGAAACTGGTTGACAGGTTAAAAAACAGTGCAAAGGGTATATTAATAGCCGGCCCTCCTGGAGCCGGTAAAACAACATTTGCACAAGCTGTAGCAGAATTCTATAGCCGAGATATCGGAGCAATTGTAAAAACAATGGAATCACCTCGTGATCTTCAAGTGGGTGATGAAATAACGCAGTATGCACCTTTAGAGAAGGATATGAGCAAAACAGCTGATATTCTCCTATTAGTCAGGCCAGATTATACCATATACGATGAACTGCGTAAAACCAAAGATTTCAGAATATTCGCTGACATGAGGCTGGCAGGAGTTGGTATGATAGGTGTTGTACATGCAACCAGACCAATAGACGCCATTCAAAGAATTATTGGAAGGGTTGAACTTGGAATGATCCCATCCATAGTAGACACAACCATATTTATTAATGAAGGACGAGTTGAAGCCATATTTGATATTAAACTCACAGTAAAGGTACCTACAGGTATGGTTGAAGCAGACCTTTCAAGACCTGTAATAGAAATCAGAAACTTTGAGACTGGTGATTTGGCTCACGAAGTTTATACTTATGGAGAACAGACAATTGTTATGGATGTGGGTGCAACAACATACGAAAAAACACCAATGCAGAAAATTGCTGAAAGAGAAATAATCAAAGAAATACATAACAGGATACCCGATGCAATAGTCGAAGTTAATATGAAATCTGATAAACGTGCAAATGTCTACATAGATGAAAAGAATATTGCTAAACTCATAGGTAAGAAAGGTAAGACCATAGATGAAGTTGAAAGGAAGATAGGTATAAGTATAGGTGTTGAACCCCTTGAGGTACAGGAAGTGGATGATATGTTTCCAGTTAACACCGAGATCTCAGGCAACTACGTTATTCTCAACTTCAGAAAAGATATGGTTGGCACTCCCTTTGATATTTTAGTCGAAGATGAATATTTGTTCACAGCTACAGTAGGCAAAAAAGGCACCATTAAGATTAAAAAGGACATTGAACTTGCAACCATCATACTAAAAGCCATGAAAAGGGACATACCCATATATGCACGGCTTCGAAACGAATAAAACACATCTGTTCATCAAAATATCACAGTCTTGTTAAACTATAGGTTGTAACCTAAATAAAATTCTGGAGATTATGTGAATGAATATCAGCGTATCAACACTTGCACTCTCACCAAAACCATTTGATAAGGTACTCGAATGTCTTGATGATAGGGGTTTGAAGTACTGTGAAGTCATAAATGAATACCCCTATGATTCCATTGCCAAGGATGTAGTTGATTCTTACAATATAAAAATTAGTGTACATTCACCATTGTCGGATATTAACATAGCATCCTATAATGAGGTAATAAGAAGATCCTCTGTATCTCAGATAAAAAATTCCATTGATCTTGCATCTTCAATGGAACCGGGTTTAGTTGTTGTACATCCTGGACAAATACCAATACTCGGGAAAAAATTTAGAAAAAAAATTCTTGCTATCAGTAAAGATTCCCTATTAGAATGTTCCAAATATGCCGAGGATAGGGGAGTTATGCTCTGTGTTGAAAACATGCCTGATATTGATGGATTGTTAGGTAAAGATATAAATGAACTTGACAAAATGGTTGAGGAGATAGGAGCATATATCACATTAGATGTTGGACATGCCAATAATATGGGATTTGAAATTTCAGAAATGCTCAAATCACCCCTTATAAAACATGTCCATCTTTCAGACAATGATGGAAGTTTCGACAACCATAACGCCATTGGAAGTGCTAATATTGACTTTAAATCTCTTTTTAAAGAACTCAATAATAGGGATTACAATGGTATTCTAGTTGTAGAGGTAAATGATCCTAAAGCAGTTACTGAAAGTTTAGACTACCTCAAAAATAATTTTAAAAATCTATTTTGAATATGGGTGTCGAAAAAATGTATTTATAACTTTTTTTAATATTTTTTGGAATTTTAAGATACATGAGATATATACTTCCTCAAAATTAATTCCAAGGTTAATAAACTTTAAATTAAAAACCTAAAACTATAGATATCTATCATCAAAGAGAAAATCCTATTTTTTATATATTATTTATAATATAGACTAAGATAGAAGAGAATTTTATTATTAAATAAAAAAATGAAGGGGATGTTTAGTTGAAAATTGCAATAATTGGTGGAACAGGAGACCAAGGACTTGGACTTGCATTGAGATTTGTAAAATCTGGTGAACATGTTATAGTGGGATCTAGAGATATTAAAAAGGCTGAAAATGCTGTTAAACTTATAAAAGATATGTTAAATGATGAAAATCTCCCTAATCTATCGGCAATGACCAATGAAGATGCAACAACTAATGGTGATATTGTTGTTTTGACTGTACCTCTTCAAGCACAGATGATAACACTCAAAAGCATTAAAGAATATGTTCAGGATAAAATCTTTGTGGATGCAACGGTTCCTCTTGAAGGATGTATAGGTGGTAAACCAACCAGATTTGTTGATCTCTGGGAAGGATCAGCAGCTGAAAGATCAGCAGCATTTCTAGGTAAAGATGTGCGGGTTGTATCTGCTTTCTGTAATCTGAGTGCTGCAAGTCTCACCAACATCAATGAAGATGTTGAATGTGATTGTCTGATTTCAGGTGATGACACCCAAGCCAACGCAATAGTAATGGAGCTTGCAGAAAAAATTTCCGGAGTTAGATCCATTGAATGTGGTCCCTTAGAAAATGCCAGGATTGTTGAGAAAATTACTCCTCTTTTAATCAATTTAAACATTCGTAATAGAATTAAACTTGCGGGTATTAGAATAACAAGACTTTGAATAGTACGTTAAACAAATGGAATAATTTAAAATCATTACTGGGTGAATCATGAATTCAGAATTATCAGGAGATCTAGTTATAATCAGGGAAGGAAATATCGCAAAGATCCATGAAAAAAGTCACTACGGAAATATGACAGAAGATGGACTTGAACTATCCCTTATAGAAGCACTTTATCTGATGGAGAAAGGAAAATTAGAAGTTAATATAGATTCAGATGATGTATCTATCGAGAAACTTATTAAACTCATACGGGGACAGGGCTCATTTACTAATTACATTGTTTTTAAGGATCTTCGTAACAGAGGATATATTGTTAAGACCGGTTTCAAGTATGGGTCAGAATTTAGGCTATATGAACGGGGTAAATCTCCTGGAGAGGGTCATTCAAACTATCTTGTAAAAGTGGCAAGTGAAAACAGTAAATTCATGATGTCTGACCTGTCAAGTTATGTTAGAGTTGCTCATGGTGTAAATAAAAAATTATTATTTGCTGTTGTAGATGATGAAAATGATATTACCTACTACAATGTTGAATGGACAAGACCCTAAATCCGGTGCTATATTTTCGTTTAATACAAATTTTAACATCTGAAATTTTAATAATAATAGCAAACCATTTAATAAAAGATTCAATTTAATAAATTTTTAATGTTTACAAAGGTGATTTAAATGATAGACCCGTGGAGTTCGGTGATTTTAGACTATGAAAAACTCATAGAACAATTTGGGATTAAACCCTTTTCAGATCTGCTAGACGACGTTGATAATCCTCCTATATTAATGAAAAGAGGAATAATATTCGGTCAAAGGGATTATGGTAGAATAATAAAAGCCATGAGGGAAAAAAGTAGATTTGCAGTTGTTACCGGTATGATGCCAAGTGGAAAAATGCATATAGGTCACAAGATGATCGTTGATCAGTTGATATGGTATCAGAAGCAAGGAGCAGACATATATATTCCAATAGCAGATATGGAATCATACTCTGCTAGAGGCATTGAATTTGAAGAATCTAGAAAACTTGCAATAACAGAGTATTTAACCAATTACATAGCACTGGGACTGGATTTTAAAAAGAAAAATATACACACCTATCTCCAATCGGAAAATAAAGCTGTACAAGATCTTGCCTATATATTAGGTCGTAAAGTTAATCTTAATGAAATGAAGTCAATATACGGATTTTCAGGATCAACCAACATATCACATTTATACGTTCCATTGGTACAAGTTGCTGATATATTACACCCTCAGTTAGAGGAATTTGGAGGTCCTAAACCCACAGTTGTTCCTGTAGGTCCGGATCAAGATCCACATATAAGACTCACTCGTGATATTGCGGAACGTTTCAAAAACAAATATAAATTCATTGCTCCTTCATCAACTTATCATAGATTTATCACAGGTTTGACAGGAGATAAAATGTCAAGCAGTAAACCAAAAACTGCCATATTTTTAAGTGACAGTCCAGAAATGGCTGAAAAGAAGGTTAAATCTGCAAAAACTGGTGGGAGAGAAAGTTTAGAAGATCAACGTCAATTGGGAGGTATTCCCGAAGATTGTGTTGTATATGAAATGCTCCTCTACCATCTTGTTAGTTCAGATGCCGAGTTAAAAGAGATTTACCATGATTGTAAACAAGGCACAATTATGTGTGGTGAATGTAAGAACATTGCATCAGGTATGATGAGAAAATTTTTCCAAAAATTATCAAAAAAGAGGATTATTGCAGAAGATGATGCAAGGAAGATTTTAAATAGAAACTAGATAAATAAATATTGAATAAAAATAATTGGTAATTTAAAAAACATCACTTATTGAAAGTAAGCTGTATGATAGGGGAAGAGTGTAAATGCTGAAAAAAGAGAAGTATGATGGATTTTTTGGAGGACTATACAGACGAAATGAAATATATTTATTGCTTTCAACTGCAATATTATTAATTTCAGTACTCTTAGGTTATGCATTTGCTGGATTGTTAAGCCCTTTTTTTGCTGGAATGTTAGGTGGTTTGAAAAATAATGCTGTTCAAGGGCAAATACAACTCCAAACTCTTCCCATATTCGAAAAAAATCTTGATATCATTCTTATTATTTATATTGGAGGAGTACTTTTTGGTGTTGGTACTGCTATTTATCTCATTTTTAATGGTATATTTAATGGATATGCAGCAACCCAATTTCCTCTTGGAAATTATATTTTGTATAATATCCCTTATGGTATTCCTGAGCTTATTGGTATTATCATATCTGGTGCAGCTGGATTCAGACTTGCCAGCTGTATTTACCATATCTTCAATGGATTAACACATATGAGATCAGACATTTCCCAAACCAATCAGTTCAAATATATAATAGAAATGAACATGGACGAGTTCTGGGAATCAGTCAAATTGATGGTTATAGCTATTGTATTTTTACTTATAGCAGCATTTTTAGAGGCCAATCTTAGTGTTGCATGGGCAAACTATATTAAATTTGCAATCTAAAAGAACAAGTCTATTAAATATAATAATTTTAAGGTATTGATACCCATTTAAAACAGAGTTTTATATTGTTAAAAAGTTTGAATTTATTAGATGATTTTATAAATATTAAAAATTTAACAAGGTGATACCATGATGAAGTGCATATCCTGTGGAGAACAATACGCTCTTGATGAAATAATTTACACTTGTAAAAAATGCGGATCTACCTTAGAAGTAGTTTGCAGACCCGATGTTTCGAAGGATATTTTTAACTGCAGAAAATCTACCATGTGGAAGTACAAGGAGTTTATGCCAGTTGACGAATCAAAGATTGTTAGTCTTGAAGAGGGTGGAACACCATTCTGTAAGTGTCAGAAACTTGGAGATAAACTTGGAATAGAACTTCATGTTAAAGTTGAGGGTTCCAATCCAACAGGAAGCTTTAAAGATAGGGGCATGAGTGTTGGAATAACTAAAGCAGTTGAACTTGGAGTTAATACTGTTGGATGTGCATCAACAGGAAACACCTCCGCATCGTTAGCAGCTTACGCTGCTAGAGCAGGCAAACGCTGCATAGTACTGTTACCATCTGGAAAAGTAGCATTAGGTAAACTTGCACAGGCAATGTTCCATGGTGCTGAAGTTTTATCTGTAAATGGTAACTTTGATGAAGCATTAGAAACAATTACTGCTCTAGCACTTGAAGGGGAGTTATACCTTTTAAATTCAGTGAATCCATTCCGTTTGGAAGGTCAAAAATCAATAGGTTTTGAAGTAGTGGATGACCTTGGATGGAAATCTCCAGACAGAATTATACTTCCTGTAGGTAATGCCGGGAACATTTCAGCTATATGGAAGGGTGTTACAGAATTTCATGAAGCAGGTTTTATAGAAGATCTTCCGATGATGACAGGTATACAAGCAGTAGGATCAGCACCAATAGCTAATGCAGTACGTATGGGTAAAAATAGTATAGAACCCGTTGCTAATCCTGAGACTATTGCCACAGCCATAAGAATAGGTGCTCCTGTAAGTGCTCAAAAAGCATTAAGAGCAATATATGAATCTAATGGAATGGCAGAAACTGTGACAGATGATGAGATCTTAGATGCTCAAAAATTGCTTGCTAGAACCGAAGGAATAGGTGTGGAGCCTGCGTCAGCTGCATCGATTGCGGGTCTTATTAAACTTGTTGAGAATGGAGAAGTTGATAAGGGCGAACAAGTAGTCTGTATCGTAACAGGACACTTGTTAAAAGACCCTAATACTGCAATAAAGGCGTGTGTAGAACCTGTTGAGATTGAAGCCAGTGTTGAAGCACTTTCTAAGATTATTAACCCTAGATAGATTCATCACACAACTTTTTTTTAGGAAATCTGAACAATTTCTATATCCCAATTATTTCCACCTCACTAAATACAACACGATTTGTAATGGGCTGTCCCAATATGATATGGATCATGATGACATGACCCATTAGCATATAGATCATTAAATAATCTCATAAATATCCGATAAATATATAAGGGAGTACGACAACAGTTTATATTAACATTTATATAAAAATGAGGTGATTAATGTGGAATTACCAATTGCTCCAATTGGAAGAATAATAAAAAATGCAGGTGCAGAAAGAGTAAGTGACGACGCTAGAGAAGCTTTAGCAAAAGCTTTAGAAGAAAAAGGTGAAATGATAGCTTCTGAAGCAGTCAAACTCGCAAAACACGCTGGAAGAAAAACTGTTAAAGCATCTGACGTCGATTTAGCCGTCAAAAGGATTTAATTAGTTTTTTCTTTTTTCTTTTCTTTTTTAATCAACTATAACGTTTCTAATTTTTGTTTTAATTTCACTATTTAAGGATAGTTTTTAAGTATAATATTTCAATAATTTATGATGGATCTTACCAAAATAACAATAATATTATTTAAATCCTCAGTATATTTAGGAAATATTAAACATATAGTGATCCACAAAAATTTTGAGAATAAATAAAAGCTAAATCTTGACCTGTATTAGTAGATTAGTGTATAATATCCAAAGAAATATACGGACTTAAATGTTAATACACTCTGTAAGTTCCAGTATGTGAGCCTCGAGCAAACTATATATAACATGATATTGAAATATGCAATAGACTAATTTTGAACTTGAAAAAATCATTCTATAAATTTAATTTGTTTACAAATTAGAATTTGATTTATCAGTGTTTTTTAACAGTCATTTCTGATCGGAAGAACTTTTATATATATTAAATATAAAAGTATGATCTGCCGATGGATGGTTAAAACCAGATGAAAAAGGAGGTATAATAAATGGCAAAAGCAATGTATGTTAAATTCGATACACCAAAAGAAATAGCAGATAAAGCTTACGAAGCTTTAGAAATAGCAAGAGATACAGGTAAAATAGGTAAAGGTACCAATGAGGTAACCAAAATGATTGAAAGGGGTAATGCTCTGCTAGTATTCATAGCAGAGGATATAGACCCACCTGAAATAGCTGCACACCTTCCTGTACTTGCAGAGGAAAAAGAAATTCCTTACGTTTACCTTCCAACTAAAGACGAACTTGGAGAAGCAGCAGGTTTAAACGTTGGAACAGCATCCGCATGTATCATTGATGCAGGTGAAGCTGAAGATTTAATCAACGATGTAGTTGAGAAAGTCGAAGAACTTAAAAAATAAGTAAAAGACTATTTTTTACAATGAAAGGCCCATGCCTTTCTCATTTTAATTGAAGGTGATTATATGGAAGATGGAACTCCTGCTGAAATTATAGAAGTTCTGAAAAGAACTGGAATGACTGGAGAAGTCATGCAGGTTAAATGCAGAATACTAGATGGAAGAGACAAGGGAAGGATACTCACAAGAAACGTCATGGGAGCAATACGGGAAGGTGACATTTTAATGTTACTGGACACAATCAGGGAAGCTAAGGAAATCCGTACCCCATAATTAAAAGGTGTTTAATATGAGAACATGTTCATTCTGTAAAGAAGAAATTGAAGAAGGCACAGGAAAGATGTACGTCAAGAAGGATGGTACAGTATATTTCTTCTGCAGCAGCAAATGTGAGAAAAACCAGATTGGACTCGGAAGAGTTCCAAGAAAAGTTAAGTGGGTTAAAAAATGAAACAGAGAAGTTTTGTAATGCTAAAACCAGATGCAGTCAAAAGAAGACTCATTGGAACGGTTTTAGGCAAGTTTGAAAAACGCGGTCTTAAAATCATGGCAGCGAAGATGATGTTTATCGACACAAACCTAGCCAAAAAGCATTACGGAGAACACTCTGAAAAACCTTTCTTCAGTGACTTGGTGGAATATATAACATCAGGTCCAGTTCTTGCAACTGTAATTGAAGGAGAAGAATGTATAGCCCTAATCAGAAGGATGGTTGGTGCTACAAATCCACAGGAAGCTGATCTAGGAACAATCAGAGGCGATTATGCTATTGATACCGGAAGAAATATTATCCATGCATCAGATTCAGCTGATTCAGCAGCAAGAGAAATATCATTATTTTTCGAAGACTCTGAGATATGTGAGTACAAACTGCCTGATGAAGAGCTAATATACGAAGAACCATAAATAGAGCTCTTAATTTTTTTTAAGCTCTTAATTTCTTTGGAGGTTAAAATTGAAGATTCGATCACCAATAGTGTCTGTTTTAGGTCATGTTGACCACGGTAAAACCACCCTTCTAGATTATATAAGGGGCGGTGCAATGGCCCAAAATGAAGCAGGTGGAATAACTCAACATATAGGTGGAACTGAAATCCCAATGGAAGTCATTGAAACCATATGCGGAGACCTCCTGAAAAAGTTAGATATCAGGGAAACAATGCCCGGATTATTTTTCATAGACACTCCAGGTCACGAAGCATTCACAACTCTCCGTAAAAGAGGTGGTGCACTTGCAGATCTTGCAATACTCGTAGTTGATATTAAAGAGGGATTCAAACCCCAAACCTACGAGGCACTAAATATACTTAAAACTTTTAAAACTCCCTTTGTTGTTGCAGCTACTAAGATCGATAGGGTTTATGGTTGGGAAACACATAAGGGTTTGTCATTCATGCAAACCTATAAAAAACAAGCTGCAAATGTACAAGAAAAACTTGACACTGGTATTTATGAACTTCTAGGCATACTACATGATGAAGGCTTTGAATCTGAGAGGTTTGACCGTGTTGAAAACTTCGCAAAACAGATCTGCATCATTCCTATAAGTGCTAAAACTGGTGAAGGAATACCCGAACTTTTAACCATGTTGATGGGACTTGCTCAGCAGTATCTGAAAAAACAGCTGCAATTAGAACCAGATGCTCCTGCAAAAGGAACTATATTAGAAGTTAAAGAGGAAAAAGGCCTTGGTGTAACTGTTGATGCTGTTATATACGATGGCATTCTCAGAAAAAATGATACCATACTTTTAACTAGCCTTGATAAAGTCATAACAACTAAAATACGATCATTATTAAAACCTAGACCCCTTGAAGAGATGAGAGATTCTAAAAAACGTTTCCAAAAGGTTGACGAAGTTGTTGCAGCAGCAGGAATCAAGATCGTTGCACCAAAAATTGAAAACGTTATTTCAGGTTCACCACTCAGAGTTGCTAGGGGAAATTTGGAAGGGGTCAAAGAAGAGATACTCAATGAAATTGAAAGTATCAAAATAGACACCGATGAAATGGGTGTTATAGTAAAGGCAGATACATTAGGATCACTAGAAGCATTGGTAAGCATGTTAAGAGACATGGACGTACCTATAAGAACTGCTGATATCGGAGACATCTCCAGAAGAGATGTTGTAGAAGCATCAATAGTTCAGAAGGACAATCCAGAGTACGGTGTGATAATAGCATTCAACATTAAAATACTGCCATCGGCATCTGAAGAAATTAAAGCTACAGGTGTAAAACTATTCTCTGCAGATGTTATTTATCAACTCACAGAAGATTATGCTGAATGGACAGCTGCAGCAGAAGAAAGAAAGAAAAAAGAGTGGATTGATGCAATAATACGTCCCGCAAAAATACGTATAATCCCAAAACTCGTGTTCAGGTTTAGTAAACCCGCCATAGCTGGAATTGAAGTGCTTGGAGGTACTGTTAAAAAAGATAACTTTCTAATAAGCGGCACCGGTGAAAGGGTTGGTAAAGTTGAGAGCATGCAGGACAAGGGTGATAACAAACCATCAACATCCAAGGGTCAGCAAGTTGCAATGGCCATTAAAGATGCTGTTTTTGGAAAAGATTTTGAGGAAGGCGACGTATTATACGTTGACATACCTGAAGGTCATTACAAAATTCTAGAATCAGAACTTAAATCCAAACTTTCAGAGGACGAACTTCAAATACTCGAAGAACTAGTCGAAATAAAGAGAAAAGAAGACAGTCTTTGGGGGCTGAGAGCAGAATATTAATCCCCATATTAATTTAGAATAAAATCAGATATATATTCATGATTCTTAATGAATCAACCATGATCATTGATTTACACAATGGAAAACGATAAATAATATAGATTATAAAGAACCAGAGTAAGATGGAGGAGATATATTGGCATTTAAATTAGTTATTTCAGAAGGCGAGATGAGCCACCAAGTCGAAGTAGATACTGCAGAGTCAAAAAAACTCATTGGATTAATAATCGGTGAGGAATTCGATGCTTCTCTTGTTGGTTTAGCCGGATACAAACTCAAAATAACCGGTGGAAGCGATAAAAATGGATTTCCTATGAAAAAGGATGTCGACGGACAAAGAAGGATAAAAAGTCTTCTAGCCGGAGGAATAGGTTTCAATCCAAAAAGAGATGGACAGAGAAGAAGAAAAACTGTCCGTGGAAATACATTATCCAGCGATATTGTACAGATCAACACTATCGTTACCCAGAAGGGTGAAAAGGATATAAAAGAAATTTTAGAAAGTGAGGAGTAAAGCTTACGGGTGTAATATCGTGAAAGTACAGTCTGAAATAAACATAGGGCTAGTGGGACATGTTGACCACGGCAAAACAACTCTGACAAAAGCCCTATCCGGCATATGGACAGACACACACAGCGAAGAAACAAAAAGAGGTATCTCAATTAGGTTGGGTTATGCTGATATAACCTTCAGAAGATGCACTACTTGTCCAGCTCCACAATGTTTCACAACTGCATTAGTTTGCAATCACTGTGGAGAGGAAACCAGTACACTTCGAAAGGTATCCTTCGTTGATTCACCAGGACATGAAACATTAATGGCTACAATGCTTTCAGGAGCAGCCATAATGGACGGCGCTGTTCTTGTGATAGCTGCCAATGAACCTTGTCCACAACCACAAACCAAGGAACATCTAATGGCATTAGATGTTATAGGTGTCAAGGAAGTTATAGTAGTTCAAAATAAAATAGATATTGTTTCAAAAGAAAGAGCAATTGAAAGCTATAACGAAATAAAAGAGTTTGTTAAGGGAACTTGCGCAGAAGATGCTCCTATAATACCAGTTTCAGCGCAGCAAGGTGCAAACATCGACATCTTAATAGAGGTTATACAAGAGAACGTGAGAACTCCCAGGAGATCACTTAGGAAATCCCCGAGGATGTTTGTTGCAAGGTCATTCGATATCAACAAACCGGGATCCAGTCCCGAAAATATCCAAGGTGGAGTAATAGGCGGTTCACTTATTCAGGGAAAACTCAAAGTTGGGGACGAACTGGAAATAAAACCAGGAATCCAAATTAAGAATAAAGGAAAACTTGAATGGATGAGTTTACACTCTGAAATCACTGGTCTTGTTGCTGCAGGTGAAAATGTTGATGAAATTGGCCCAGGAGGATTAATAGGTGTTGGTACAAAATTAGATCCAGCACTTACCAAGGCAGATTCATTATCTGGATCAGTCGCTGGAAAACCTGGTACATTACCACCAATAATGCACAGTTTCATAATGAAAACTCATCTACTGGACAGGGTTGTTGGTACCAAAGAGGAACGTAAAGTTGACCCAATAAAATCTTCTGAACTTCTAATGATAAACATTGGAACATCAACATCTATTGGTACTGTAACCAGTGCAAGGAAGAATGAAGTTGAAGTCAACCTCAAACTACCTGTATGTGCTGAAGAAGGACAAAGAGTTGCTTTAAGTAGGCGTGTAGGGGCAAGGTGGAGGTTAATTGGATATGGTATCATCAAATAATTGTGAGGCAATTATAGACGCAAATTTTTTATGATGTCGGCTCAGTTTCATGTAGACGTTGTTAGTGAACTTGAGAAGATCCTTCCATCTTGCAAATTACTAGTTCCAACAGCTGTTTTAAAAGAACTCAGTCGTATAAAAAATAAGACTAATGGTAAAAATAAAATCGCTGCGTCCATAGCCATAAAAATCGCAACTTCTTCCCCCATTGAGGTTCTAGAAATGGAACTAAAACAAAGGGAAAGTGTTGATGATTCACTTCTCAGATTATCTGAAAAATCACGGTTATTATGTACTAATGATCGTGAATTAAGAATTAAAGCACGGAAAAAAGATATTAATGTTATATTCCTACGCCAGAGAAGATATCTGGATGTTGATGGACATTTAAACCCATAAACCATCACAATTTTATGATCATATTCAGATAGATCTAATTATCATTAAAAAAAAAATTATCAACCCTAAAGGTTGCAGGAGGAATTAAATTATGAATCTCTGGAAAGATATACCAACTGGACCATCGGATCCAGAAGTAATATACGCTGTTGTGGAAATTCCAAAAGGCTCAAGAAATAAATATGAATACGACAAGGATATGGAAGCATTTGCACTTGACAGAGTTTTATACTCACCATTCCACTATCCTGCCGAGTACGGTATAATACCACAAACACTTTGGGATGATGGAGATCCAATGGACGTACTCGTTATTATGGACGAAGCTACATTTCCAGGTTGTGTCATAGAAACCAGACCCATTGGAATCATGAGAATGATAGACGGCGGGGACAGTGACGATAAAATATTAGGAGTCCCTGTAAACGATCCTCGATTTACCGACATCAAAGACATAAAACATGTACCAAAACAATTTTTAGATGAAATTGAACACTTCTTCTCAGACTACAAAAAACTGGAAGGTAAAACAACCAAGGTTTTAGGATGGGAAAATGCAGAAAAAGCATTTGAAGCAATAAAACACTCTAAAGACTTGTACAATAAAATGTGATCATATCAAAAACTGTTAACTTGACAAAAGTTCATACAGTATGAAGTTCATATTGAAATAAACATATTAGAATAAAGACAAATATTTGCTTAAACATTATTAAAGCAAAGTAGAGGGATTTGATTGTACTTAGTATCCAAAATAGAAGACACTGTAAGAATCCCACCAAACCGGTTTGAAGATCCTTTAGAAAACGTAGCAGTAGAAATTTTAAATGAAAGCTACGTTGGAAAAATAGATAAGAAACTAGGATTGATGGTAACAGTAAATGAAATAGAAGAATTAGGGACCGGAAAGGTCATAATGGGTGATGGCGCAGCATATCATGACGTCTTATTCACAGCACTTTTCTTCAAACCTGAATTACACGAGATTGTGGAAGGGGAAGTCATAGAAATAACCGAATTTGGAGCATTTATCCGAATAGGACCTATGGACGGACTTGTACACGTATCCCAAGTTACAGATGACTACATCAATTACGATGGAAAGAGAGGGGCATTGATTGGTAAAGAATCTAAGAAAAGCCTTGAAGAAGGTAACAAGGTTCGTGCAAGAATTGTTGCACTTAGCCTGAAGGGTAAATCTTCAAAGGAAACCAAAATAGGTCTTACTATGAGACAACCCGGACTCGGAAGAATGGAATGGATCGATGAGGAAAAAAATAAGAAAAAACCTGCAAAAGGAAAACCTACTGCGAAGGGGAAAAAATAGATGGTTTTAAAAGCATGCACCAGATGCCACAGACTCATGGAAGAGGACAGGTGTGCAATATGCAACATTGCTTCTTCACGAAACTGGAGTGGCTTTTTAATAGTTGTGGATCCTGATAAATCAGATATTGCAAAGGAACTTAACATATCCCTTCCTGGAGAATATGCTCTGAGGGTAAGATAGTGTTAATACTAAAAAAAGAAATGAGGGCAGAGTTTAAAAAACCTGTAGGTACTCTGTATTCATCGATATCTGAAGCAAAAGATACAATAAAATCCTTAGGTAGTAAAAGTCTTATAATATCCATAGGCGATGTAACAACACGTAATATGCTTGATGAAGGTATAACACCTGATGTGGGCATTGTGGATAATATGATTGAAAGACAACCTTCGGATTATGAAATATGTTATGATAACGTTACATTAAAAACAAAAAACCCACCTGGCACCATAACAGATCAAATGTGGAAAACTATTAAAGAAGGATTCAGTCTTGTTGAAAAAGCAGGCTACAATGTTTTAATTGTTGTTGATGGAGAAGAAGATCTTTCAGCAATCCCATGTATGGTTATGGCTCCTGCTGGCTCTATAATATTCTATGGCCAACCAGGAAAGGGTGTTATACTTTGTGAAGTTGATGAAATAAAAGAAAAGGCTGAAGACCTTATCAAAAAGCTAGAGGAGGCATAATATGGAAATCAATGTAAATGAAAAAATAGAGAACCCGCTTTTAAACAGAACTGAAATACGCTTTGACTGTACTTACCAAGGTGATGCAACCCCTAAAGTCTTGGATGTTAAAAATAGACTTGTTGCAACTTTAAATGTTGACAAAAACCTTCTTGTAGTTCATAATTTAAAACCATCCTATGGTGAGGGTAAGGCACATGGATATGCAAAGCTCTACGATTCAGAGGAAAATCTCAATAAAATCGAAAGAGATCATGTCGTAGTAAAAAATAAAGAAGCAGCTGAAGAAGCTGAATAAGGAGGGTTTATAATGAAAAAGTTCGAACTCTACGAAGTTAAAGATAATAAGATAATCAGGAAAAATCCAGAATGCGTTAGATGCTCACACGGTGTTTTCATGGCAGACCATGGTGACCGTTACGCATGTGGAAAATGTGGATACACCCAGTTCAAGGGTAAAGAATCCAAGAAATAATCCAATTATTTTTATTGGAATTATTTCAAATATTAATTTTATAAATAAAAGATAGGTGATTTTTTTTTGAATCTAAGGTCTGGAAGGCTTAAAGGTAAGATGACTGCTGATGCAGCATCATTCACATCCTCCTTTGAATTTGATAAGAGGATCTTCAACGCAGATATACAGTGTAACATTGCTCACACAACCATGCTCAAAGAGCAAAGTATAATACCAGCTGTAGATGCTGATAAAATTATTAAATCTCTTAAAGAGCTTGAATCTGAAGGAATAAACGCTTTGGTTTTCGATTCATCAGTGGAAGATATCCATATGGCACTTGAAAACTATGTAACTTCTAAAATAGGTGAAGTTGCAGGTTTTATGCACACAGGTAAATCTAGAAATGATCAAGTTGCAACAGATTTAAGACTTATTTTAAAAGAAGAAATTGAAGAGATAGAGAATGATATCCTAAATTTTATTGAAATTATATTAAAAATAGCATCTAATCATATAAAAACCGTGATGGTAGGTTATACTCATCTTCAACACGCACAGCCAACAACATTTGCTCATCACCTTATGGCATATGCAAATGAAATAAAACGTGATTTTGAAAGAATTGTAGATGCAAAGAAACGTGTGGATATTTGCCCTCTTGGTGCAGCTGCCATGACAGGAACTGGTTTTCCAATTAATCGTGATAGAACAGCAGAACTTTTGGGTTTTAGCAGTGTAATGGAAAATTCCATGGATGCTGTGAGCTCAAGGGATTTCATGGCTGAAACAGTTTTTGCACTTGCAATGCTCGCATCAAACCTCAGCAAGATAAGCGAGGAAATGATAATTTGGAGCTCTTATGAATTCCGTTTAATTGAAATATCGGATGAATACTCTTCAACTTCATCTATAATGCCTCAAAAAAAGAATCCAGATGTTGCAGAAATTTCTCGTTCAAAAACAGCTGTCTTATATGGGGAACTCATGACCATATTAACCATACTCAAGGCACTTCCGCACAGCTACAACAGAGACCTTCAGGAAGTTACACCTCACCTTTGGAATGCTGTTGATACAACACGTTCAATGCTGAATATCACATGTAACATGCTTTCAACCATGAGCTTCAATGTTGATAGGGGAATGGAACTTGCAATGGCAAATTTCTCAACTGCAACAGAACTTGCAGATCTAATGGTGAGTGAGAAAAACCTTCCGTTCAGAATTGCTCATCAAATTGTAGGTAGAACCGTAACCGAAGCTATTAATCAAGGAATACGTCCAGAAAATATTGACACAAAATTTTTAGACAAAATAGCTGTGGAAATCAATGGATCACCCCTGGGTATAAGGGCAGAATTGGTTGAAAAAGCATTGGATCCCTATGAAATAATTAAATCAAGGGATGTTAAGGGCGGACCTTCACCTAAAGCTGTTAAAGAAGCAATTTTGAGTCTAGAAGATTTTGTTAAAGGTGTACGTAAATAATTTTTATTTATTTAGCACTTAAATTATTTTTAATCTTTTTTTAAAGTTCTATTTCATCTTAAGATAATAAATTAAAGTAGCAACATATATTTTGATTTTTTAATTATAAACTTTTTAATCCATTATTATTATAATTTATTTGGTTATCTGCTGTTTTAATGATTTTTTCATTAAAATTATATAGTTGCCGCTACATAATATAATACATGAACTCCAATACTAGACGCGAAATAATGGGTATAATTGCCATAATAGTAGGTATTGTATTTATAGTAGCACCCGTAGTTTTACCTTGGCTGCTAGGAATTATACTCATTATATACGGAATTATGGAATTGATTAATAGAGGAATGGAATAATCCTTTTTTAAGGATTATAAAGTTCTTGTAATCAAATTCAAAGCCTGACCTGGCTCCAACACACCCGCCCTGGTTTCCCTTAGGATTCTTTGCATAGAATATCTACGCATATGAGGATGCTTCTTGTGAACCTCGTTTATTAAAGGACATCCATAGCCTCCCTTACTTGTGATATTGAAGTAAGATGATAAGGATTTAGTTTCTCCTTTAGTAGCTGAAAGCATTGCAGGTAAGTTAATCCTCCAAAATCCATCTATAGATATTATAGATTGTGATCCTGTTGCAAGAAAATCTCCAAAGATGAGAAAGGGAATTTTTGATTTTTTTGCGTAATTTATAAGTGCTGTTTCTATAGTTGAAGAACATCTACCACATGGATGGATTTTACCATCTAGTGCATCATTTACAATGATACTCATATCAACTTCAATATATTCATGAGAAACATTCAAACTGTTTGTAAGTGTTTCAACAGAATTTTTAAAATAAGAGGGTAGTATTATGTTTCCAGGATCAACTGTAACTGCTACTGGATTAAAGCCCATCAGTTTTGCAACTATGAGTGAAAAGCTACTATCAACACCCCCAGAAAGTGCAACGATAGCTTTATGATCTTTAGATAAATCGTCTCCAATTAAATCATTTTTTAATCTTTTATTGATTTTTAAGAATTCTAACTCGGATTCAAAGTTAGTGCTAAAATTAAATTCTCCTAGATTTTTAATTCTTTGTATCAATAGATCATTAAGATTTTTTAATGGCAGACTTGGTGTTTCCATATTGGGAATAATATTTTCTAGTTTTCTCATTGCTAATTCCATTCTGTAAATTCGAATAATCATATCTGAATATGCATCTACATGGATGTTATTAACATTAAGTTCTTCTCTTAATCTTCCAACAACCCAACCGCCTTTACCTATTAATGATGATTTCTCAGGTCGGTCTGGAGCTATTATAATGAGATTACGTGTTTTTTCATTGTAAATTATTTTTTCAATAGAAAATCCGAGCTCTTTATTAAGATTTATATCGGAGTATTCTACTGATCCTTCTGCAATCATAGGTATTAAAACTGTTTTAAGTGTTTCCACCATGTAGTCAACTTCTAGTTTCATAATATCTCCAAGAAAAGTTCATTTTTATTATTTTAATAAGAGAAAATTTAGATTAAAATGGTTCAAAAATCATAATTTAGTCTTTTTGTTTGTTGAAATTAATCACATTTTAATATTAAGTTATTTGTATTATCAAAAATAAAAGAAATCAAAATTTTACTAGTAAACTATCAATTCTTTTAAATTATCTAGTATAACGACCCATCAATTGTCCTTCATCTATTATATGACCCTCCATAGCCTTTAATAGGTCTGATTTGGAAATTTTGGCTGGCAGTTCAATTCCTTTATCAAGAGCATACACGTTGAAGTAATATCTATGGGTTCCTCCAGGTGGGCAAGGACCTCTATAACCAATGGTACCAAAGTCGTTGAATCCCTGTTTTGAGCCATTATCAATTTCTTCACGTTCCATAATCCACTCAGGTAGACTTGTTGTCTCAGAGGGTAAGTTAAAAATAACCCAATGTGTCCATGTACCCGATGGAGCATCGGGATCCTCACAAATAATTGCATATTTCACTGCGCTATCAACATCATCCCATTCTAGGGGAGGTGATATGTTAACTCCTCTACAGGCATATCTGTCAGGTATATGTTCACCCTCGTTAAAAACATTGCTTGTTACTTTTATAACCATATTATCACTCCTAATATATTGAATTGTCTAAATTAATGCTTTTAACTTCTGTTTTATTTGTTTAAATTTAAATGAGCTAATGGCTCTCAGGATTAAATAAATTTTATTTATAGATTATATACTTTCTGTCTATTTTATTTTATTATAAATTTTATTTATTGATAGGTATCATGTACTCTCATAACATTATAATACATAATTCTCAGTTCATCAGAGGATAGGATTTACAATGATCTTATCATACGCTGAATTAAAGTTTTAATTATGTTACGGGAAATCAAAAACTCAACATTGACAGATATCTTATAAAGGTTTTTGATGAAGACACAATAGCTATAAGGGTTATCAATATAGATATAAACAACAAACTTAAATACTATGGAGTCCTAATAAATCATCGAGGTGGTATAAATGACTGAATTACCAGTTGCTCCAGTAGGAAGAATCATTAAAAATGCTGGTGCCCAGAGAATAAGCGACGATGCAAGGGACGAATTAGCCAAAGTGCTTGAAGAGAAAGGTGAAATAATAGCTATAGAAGCTGTGAAACTTGCAAAGCACGCTGGAAGGAAAACCGTTAAAGCATCAGATATAGAATTGGCTCTTAAAGCAGTCTAATTCTATTTCTTTTTTTTATTTGAGTTATTTTTAAAGGCTTTTTATACATAATTAATATTTATTCTAATTTTGCATTATTTATTCAGAATAATTAATGGATAAAAAAAATAAAATTAATCAAGTAATTAACTATAAAACTTTTTATAGAATTAAATTGCTATAAAATAGATTTTAACCAGTTCAAATGACATAAAACTTGTTTATAAGTTGCTAATTATATGCAAGTAATATATTATAGATTATTTATGTTCTTTTCTAGGAATTATATCTTTTTGAGATTAATGTAAAAAATAATTATTTCTTTATTAATTTTAAAGCTTGAAGCTTTGAAATAGTATCATCCAAATCATTAATCTTAGCATCTCTAATACTTGTTTCGTAATTATCATCAGATTCGAAAGTTTCTAGTTTAGCTTTATAATAATTGGCTTTATTTAACTGATTAATACAGAAAAAATCTTCCCAAACTTCAATATCCATACAATCAGCAACTAAAGCTGTGGTATGTACCAGAATCCTTTGATGTTCTTGCCGTTCAGGACTTTCATAATTAACCAATAAATCATCTCCATATTTCTATATAATAATTATCACTTTGGAATACTTACAATTTTGTTTTTTTTAGATCTAATATAGATTTAATTAATTTAGACATATCTCAATTGTTCATATGCCTGAAATTTTTTTTAGTCATAAAAAAAATAATTAAAATCAAAAACAATTAGATATAATAATTCAGATATAATTCTTATATTCTTTAAAAATTATATCTAAGTGTTATGTATATAATGGAAAAATTAAATACATTTAATTAATTCTACTCATACATAATGATTATATTTCCGAAACTTAATTATTAAAAATATAATTGAAATATAAGACTAAGAATTAAATTAGCTAAGAAGTCTTCAAATTAACTTAGATTAAATTATCTTACTTACAAAAATTTAGAAACTCATTTTTTTGGTGATTAACTTGACAAGAATAGCCATATTAGACCATGATCGATGCCAGCCTAAAAAATGCAACTATGTTTGCATTGAATATTGTCC